>ERZ1740059.10-NODE-10-length-111304-cov-6.643448_pt1 | contig 111304 bp, 101 predicted proteins | sample MGYA00581744_ERZ1740059 | MGnify/ENA primary metagenome ERZ1740059 (study PRJEB43018, sample SAMN04849738) | marine metagenome | isolation source: floating plastic debris | place: Pacific Ocean | collected 2008-08-28 | study: EMG produced TPA metagenomics... | reverse complement strand
GCTCAATCCGGCGCAGCACCTTGTATCCCAAGGGTAGCCAGGCATACAGGCCGGCGGCCTCTTGCCGGATCATCCCCGCACGCAGCATCAAACGGTGCGAGACGATCTGCGCCTCCGCCGGAGTTTCCCTGAGAACAGGCAAAAAGTATCGAGAAAGCCGCATCCCGCCTCACGCGCCAGGTTAACCTACCGGGCGAGCGATAAGAGATAGCGGCCGTTCGCGCAATGCAATCCGGCGCCTGAAATACGCCAGCGCCGGACGACGCATCCCGCCGACCAATTGGGGGAAACGGATCGACGGCCTCGAAACGCCGCCCGACACGCCTTTCTCGGCAAATTTCAGGCCATAGCTGCGGCAGCAGGGCTATGACGCCGCGTCAACCAGCTGCCCGAGGTCCGCATTCAATTCGCCCGGCAGCCCCAGCGCTTGGGCGAACGCCTCCAATCGACGGACGACTTCTTCACCCTCGAGCGCTGCGTAAACGTTCGGCAGCGTCAGCTTCAACCCGTCGCTCAGGGCTTCGATCGGGCAGTTTGGCAAAACGCCGGGCGCCGCCGCGGAGATCATGGCGCCCAAGCGAACCCCGCGACCAAGGGCTTCCGCTTGCCGCAGATCCTCGGCCGAAAGCAACCGCGCCACCGCGGGCTCTTCCGCGACCATCCGATTGCCCTTCTTGTAGCGAAAGAGCAGAGCCGCGCCGACAAAGAGGCGCTCGGCGTGATCAACGCCGCCAAACGTGTTCCGCGTCACCAACTCGAAACAGGAGCGGGCGCGATAATCTGGATGCGTGCGCCAACTCACGTCAGCCAAAAGACACACCGCAAGCGCCAGTCGGCGACGTGGTTCGTCAAACTCAGGGAACAAGGGCGAGAGCCAGCTCCAAAGCTCATGACCAAACCCTGGCATCCGGCCGCTTTCGCGCTCCATGCGTTCGCAGACCTGCACCAGCGGGTCCTGACTGCGCAGCTCTTCTGACAGGTGTTCCCACAGGATCCCTTCGCGCAGACCGAAGGCTGACAGCACCAATCGTTCCGGCCGAATGACCCGCAACAGCCGCGACAGGACAAAGGCCGACTCGGGAACGACGCGGGCGCGACGCTCGGAACAACCGGCGAGATCACGCACCTCATCGGGCGTTAGATGCGCGCCCCATTCTGCGGTGGCGATCGCTTCGTCGAGATCCAGCGCATAGCCGTGCAGAACCCGCAGCGGATAATCCGTCTGCGCCATATGCGCATTGATCAAGGCCCGCCAAGACCCTCCGAGGACGTAGAGCGCCGGCGGTTTCAAAAGGCGCCGACTCACCGACTTCTTGAGCGCCGCGTCCACGTGTTTGGTGTGATCGCCGCGGATGCGGTTGAGGCGCAACGGCCCCAGCGGCGTCGTCACGCCAGATCCGACCTCGCCGTCCTTGACGAAGACAAGCTCCATCGACGCTCCGCCCAGGTCGGCGATGACGCCATGCGCCTCGGGATCCCCCAACAGAACGCCCTGCGCCGACAGACGCGCCTCGTCGACGCCTTCGGCCACCTGGATCGAAAGGCCGGTCTCCGCCGCAACCCGCGCGACAAACTCCGGACCATCCTCCGCGTCGCGCAGCGCCGCCGTGCCGACGGCGATCAGCGCCGTGAGGTTCATGCGCTCCGACAGCGCGGCGAAGCGGCGGATCGCAGCGCGCGCCCGCGCTTTGCCGGCTTCGGCGAGACGGCCCGTGGTTTGAAGCTCTTCGCCAAGACCGCAGAGAACCTTCTCGTTGAAGAAAACCGACGGCGACCGCGCGGCGCCGTCAAAGACGACGAGCCGAACCGAGTTCGAGCCGATATCAACGACCCCGACCCGCCGCGTTTCTTCCGTCGGCGCGGCCTCACGCCATTCGCGCATGCTCAACGAGCGAAAGAAGTTCCTGGGCATACCGTCTCCAGTCACCTTGTTGCGGCGGCGGTATGGACCGCTATGGGCTCACAGATCAAGCTTATGACGAACGTAAGACTGCTCCGCGTCGACCAGTCGCAACGTCTGGGCCTCAGTGATCTGCGCCCCCGACAAGTCAGCCCCAACCGCCCCGGCGCCGCCGCCAAAACTCGCGCCGAACAGGCTGGCGTTCGTAAAGTTGGCGTTGGTCAGGTTTGCGCCGGCGAAATCGGCCCCCTCGAGATCAGCCGACTCGAAATTGGCGTTCACTAGGGTCGCCCCGCGCAAAAACGCGTTCGACAGATTGGCGTTGCGGAAATCAGCTCCGGTTAAATCGGTTCCCTCGAACCGGCAGTTTCGCAACGAGGCGCCCCCGCCGTCGAGCCCCGCAAGATCCGCCCCGGAGAAATCGACAGACAGGATTTCGCGGCCGCCGATCCTCCGCGTCTCGATCATCCGCGCACGGAGATCCGGTGGAATATTGCCGGTGACGTAGCGCTCTTCCGCCCAAGGATCGGCGTTGTCGTGATACCCGGGCCCCGATTCCCAGAAGCCAAGCTTGTTCTCCTCGAGCAACTCGATCCGTTCCAGCCATTTCAGCGACTTGTAGCCGTACTTGCCGGTCGTCACGATCCGCACCGGCCCGCCATGCTCCAATGGCAACGGCGCGCCGTCGATCGTAAAGGCGATCAGCGGGTCGAGCCGCCGCACGTCGTCGAGCGTCAAGGACGTGTCGTGGTCGCGATCCGAGCGCGCGATGAAACGGACATAGCGCGCCTCCGAGCGGACCTCCGACTCTTCCAGCACCGAGTTCAAAGACACTCCACCAAAGGCCATGTCATACTTTGACCAACGCGTGACGCAGTGGAAGTCGACGACCCGGGTCTCTTGCGGACGCGTGCTCACCTCCTCAAGCGAAAGGTCGAGCGGACGCGCCACGAGGCCGCAGACGACGATGCGCCACGGCGCGTTCGTCACACGCGGCGCGCTTTCCCCGACGACCGGCCAATTGGTCGCCGAGCGAATGAGCCCCTGATGCGGCGGCAAACGATCACGCATCGCGTCTTCCCTTTCTCGAACACCGCGCCTGAGCGGTCCCAAGCCTTTTCTATTGGCCAAATCCAATCGTGGCATCAATCTACGGCCTCGACACCCGAGGAAAGCAAACGCGCATGAGCAAAACCGGCTTCTTCTGCGACGAGCGCTGTTTTTGGCACGCCGGCGGGAGCTATGCGCTAACGGCGCCCGTCGGCGGATTCGTGCAGCCGTTGGCGGCAGGCGGCTTGCCGGAAAACCCCGAGACGAAGCGACGGTTGAAGAACCTTCTCGAGGTCACGGGGTTGCTGCGCGAACTCGATCACCGATCCGCGCCGCCCGCGCCCGAAGACGATCTTCGGCGCGTTCACGACCTGGATTACCTTCAAGAGTTCAAACGGATCAGCGATGCGGGCGGCGGCGAGCTTGGCGAGCGCACGCCCTTCGGCGCCGGCGGGTTCGAGATTGCAGCACTGTCTGCGGGGCTGGCGACGGCGGCGCTTCGCAGCGTTCTGACCGGCGGCCACCAAAACGCCTACGCGCTGACGCGCCCGCCCGGGCATCATTGCTTACCAGCAAAGCCGATGGGGTTCTGCCTGCTCGCCAACCTCGCCATCGCCGTTGAAGCCGCCCTTGCGGCTGGAGAAACCGAGCGCGTCGCGGTGATCGACTGGGACGTGCATCACGGCAACGGGACCGAAGCGATTTTCCGAGAGCGCGGCGAGGTTCTGACGATCTCGCTCCATCAGGAAAACAACTATCCATGGACGACCGGCGCAGCGACCGAGCGTGGCGCGGGCGCTGGAGACGGCGCAAATCTGAACATTCCGCTTCCGCCGGGGGGCGGCCACGACCTCTATCTCGACGCCATGGACCGGATCGTCTCGCCCGCGGTTCGCCGGTTCCGCCCCGACGTGATCCTCATCGCTTGCGGATATGACGCATCGGGCGTCGATCCGCTCTCGCGGATGCTGGCGTCGGCCGAGACGTTTCGGCAGATGACCCGGCGCGTTCTCGATCTGGCCGACAAACTGTGCGGCGGCCGACTGATGATGGCGCATGAAGGCGGGTACTCGGAGGCGCATGTCCCGTTTTGCGGGCATGCGGTCCTGCAAGAGATGGCCGGGTCGACGATCGACGCCGGCGACGCGTTTGGGGCGAGGATCGCCGCGCAACAGCCGACGACGGCGCTTGCCGCCGCTCACCGGCGGCTCCTGGACGAATTGGTCGATGGCCTGAAACTCGGTTGAGCCTGTCAGGTCCGCGTCGACTTGCTCCGAGCGGCTTTGCCACGGGTCGCCTTCGGCGCCGGCCCGGTGACGCGTCGGGATGCGCCGCCAACTGTTTTTGCCGCTGCTTTTGGCGCTGTTTTGGGCGCTGCCTTCGATGCTGACTTGGGCGACGCTTTCACCGCAGATTTTCGCGTCGACTTTCTGGCGGCCGCTTTTTTCGGCGCGCTCTTTTTCGACGCTGCTTTCTTGCTGGCTTGCAATGCTGCGATGTCGGGGCGCAGCCGCGTCACGTCATGGGTTCCACGCTCGCCTCGACCTGACAGCGACGCGTTGGTCATGAAGAAGTCGTGGATGTTGAAGGCGTCTTCAGCAGCCTGCGCCCGAACAAACGACCCGTCCGCCTGCAGAACCCAGGATTGCTGTTCGTCCATCAGGTTGGCCGCCATCACCTGCTCAAGGATCTGGTCGCGAACCGTCTCGTTCTCCATGGGCTCCAGCGTCTCCACCCGGCGGTGCAAGTTGCGGTCCATCCAATCAGCCGAGGAGATGTAGATCTTCGCCTTGTCGCTCGGCAGCGTCTCGCCGTTCGCAAAGCAGCAAATGCGTTTTTTTTATTTTAATGGGACGACCTAGTTCTTCACTCGGATATTCTCGGACAGACCTTTCACCCCGGGGCGCAGCCCGCATATGCCGCGGACGACCAAATCGATCTTCACGCCTGCTTGGCTGGCGGCGTAGAGCGCGTCGACGACCTCCGGCTCGACGATCGAGTTCATCTTCGCCCAGACCTGCGCCGGCTTGCCCGCCTTTGCATTGGCGATCTCGGTCTGAAGGGATTTCAGGATCGTGTCCTTCAGCGTCACGGGCGAGTAAGCGAGCTTCTCCATGTCGCTCGGCGTCGAGTAGCTGCCGACATAGTTGAACAGGCGCGTGGTGTCGCGCCCCATGGCTGGATCGACCGTGAAGTAGCTCAGGTCCGTGTAGATCTTCGCCGTGATCGGGTGATAGTTGCCAGTGCCAAAGTGGCTGTAGGTGACCAGCTCCGAACCCTCGCGCCGCACCACTGAGCTCATCTTCGCGTGCGTTTTGTACTCGACGAAGCCGTAGATCACCTGGACGCCGGCGCGTTCGAGGATCTTTGCAAGGCGGATGTTCGCCGCTTCGTCAAACCGCGCCTTCAGCTCCACCAGGGCTGTGACGTTCTTTCCAGCTTCGGCCGCCTCGACCAGGGCCGCGACGATCGGGCTCTCCTTCGATGTCCGGTAAAGCGTCTGTCGGATCGCGACGACATGAGGATCAGCGGCCGCCTGCTGCAAAAAGCGCACAACGATCTCGAAGCTCTCGTAGGGGTGATGCAACAGCATGTCCTTCTCGGCGATCGCCGAGAACACGTCGCCGGCATGATCACGGACCCGCTCCGGCATCCGAGGCGCATAGGACTGCCAACACAGATCCGGCCGCAGCTTGTCGTCGATAATCTGGCTCACGTCTGAAACGCCGAGGATCCCGTCCATTTCGATGACCTCGTCGGGCTCGACTTCAAGCGCGCGGATGAGACGACCCGCCAACTTTCCGGACGAGCCCGCTTCCATGCTCAACCGGACGACGTCGCCGCGGCGACGGCGCTTGAGCGCGGTGCCCATCATCGCCACCAGGTCTTCGGCTTCTTCTTCGATCTCGATATCGCTGTCGCGCAGCACTCGGAAAACCTTGCGATCTGACACGTCGTAGCCCGGGTAGAGACGGTCGATATGCAGATCGATCAACGTTTCCAACCGGCAGAACCGCAGTCTGGGCGGCGCGTCGGACTTGGGTTGCTCGCTCTGCAGCTTTATGAAGCGATCGACCTGCGGCGGGATCGGGATCAACGCGATCTTGTCTTCGCCGCCGGTCCGCGACCGCAGTTGCAATGCGACGCCAAACCCTTTGTTGGCGATGAATGGGAACGGATGCGCGGGGTCTATGGTCAGCGGCGTCAGCACCGGGAAGACCTGGTTGAGAAAATGCGCGTCCAGGTATTCGCGATCGGCGCGGTCGAGACTGGAGCGCCCGAGGATCTCAACGCCTTGTTCAGCCAGTTCCTCGAGCAATTCCGCCCAAAGCTCCTGCTGCTTTTTCATCAGCGCTCGGGCGTCGGCGTCGATGGCGACCAACTGCTGCTCCGGCGTGCGCCCGTCCACGCTGACCTTCTTGACGCCTTGCGCCGCAAGCCCGGAAAGGCCGGCGACGCGCACCATGTAGAACTCATCGAGGTTGGAGGCCGAGATCGACAGAAACCGAACCCGCTCCATGAGCGGCTGCCGCCGGTTCTGCGCTTCCTCCAGCACGCGCCAGTTGAACGCCAACCAGGACAGTTCGCGATTGAAGAAGCGATCGGGCGACGCGATATCGAACGTCGGGTCGATCGCCTGAGAAGGATCGACCACCGAATTCAAGAAATCCGCGCGCATCACGCTCTCCCCTAACCGAACCGACGCTCTTTCGACGGGGCTTCCCTGCCGAAATCTCCGAAGACGCGCATTAGCCGGAGCCCCTCGCAAGAGCGGCGCTTTAGAGGACACACTATGTCCTGCGCGTTACCGATTCTTTATGTAAACGCGGCGTTAACCGTAGATTTCGTGAAAAACGGCGGCCCTGGCCGTTAAAAACGGTTTGGAACCCAGCCGAGGACCGCGCCCGCGAGTGAAATCGTCACTGGTCGCTTCAGTCTCAGCGACTCCGCGTCGAGTCGGGCGACCATCTGCCGAGCCGCTTCATAACTCCGCTCCATCCGAGACGCGAGATACTTCAGGACGTCGTCCTCGACGCTGACCCCGCGCGCGTTGAACCCGCTCCTCAAGATCGCTCTAAGCAACGCGTCGTCGGGATCCTCGATGCGCGCCAGCGTCGCGGCCTCAAGACGCGACTTGAGATCGGGCAGGTTGATCGACCAACGGGACGGCGCGCTGCGCCCGGTCAAGATCAGTCTCGAGCCCGTTTCCGCCACGCGGTTCAGCAGATGAAACGCTCCACGCTCGAAATCGGCGCCCGCCCCCGTTTCGACGGCCCGGTCGAAGTCGTCGAAGAGAAACACTTTCCGCGCGGCCATATCCAACAGCAGGTCGACGACTGGTTCCGTCGCCTCGTCTGAGCCCATATTGCGCTCAAAGCGCTCAACATCGTCGGCGCTCAACCGGCGCAGATCGCTGTGACGATGCTCGACCAAAGTCGTCTTGCCCGACCCGCCGGGCCCAACGAGCACGACGACGCCTCTTTCCCAGCTTTCCGGGGCCGACAGCATCCGATGCACGACCGAATTCGCTTCGGTGATCTCGGGTTTGCCTTTGCGCGAGCGCCTGGCGTCGCCCGATCCGGAGAGGCCAGGCGCCGCGGACAAATCGAGGAGCAACTGCGTCGGCCCAGTCGGGCTCTCCTGCTCGGGCGTTTCGTGCATCTTGGGCGCAGGCTTCACCGCTGCTGGACGTGTTCTAAGACGATACGGATCCAAACGGACCGGACGCGAAGGCTGCGAAATACAGCCGTCGCTGTGTCTGGCGCTTGACATAATGCTCCCTCAAGCCGGCGTCGAGCCGTCTTTTCATTATGCAGGCCCCGTCTAGAGCGGTTGTCGCGCGCGCACCTTGTCTGCAAGTTCGGAGAGCTGATGGAACTCTTCATATTTGCGGCGTCGCAGCGCATTACTCGCCTGCTGTCGGTAGATGTTCTCGATACTTTGCAGGCCCAGGAGAGCCTGCGCGTTAGCCCCTTGCAAGCGAAGGGCCGCGAGATACGCATCGTATGCGCTATCGCCGATCGGAGCGGTGAATTGCTCCGCTTCGAACCGTTGACGAGCGGTCTTGAGATAGGCGTCGACCTGCGAACGGAGGGCGTCGGAAACCGATTGGTCACCGCGCGCCCGCGCGGCTTCGATCGCCTGTCCGACCTCAAGCGTCGCGCGCTTCTCGTTCAAATTGGACGCGACGGCGGAGGCCGCGTCGCGCACGATCTGCGGCGTTTCCGCGTCGTCGGCGAAAGACCGCGCGACGTCCTCCGCGCTGTTGAGAACGCCGTCGACCACATCAAGAAGCTCGCCGCGGTTGTCTTCATAGGTCGAGCCGGCGACGACTTGCGCGTCTTCAAACGCCAGCGACGCCTTTTCAAAGGTCTCAACGGCCCCGTCTTTCACACGGCGCCCTGTTTCATCCAGCATGCCGCCCACATCGACCGAGCTGTCCTCGGCGGCGGCTTTGTGCTGTTCCCAGGCGCGCAGCGCCGCTGGCGCGACCATCGGCGCGACGATGCCCGTCACCGCGATCGCCGCGACGCCCGCAGCGATCACATAGGCTTTTCGCGACAGCGTGATGGGCCCGCGACGTCGCACGGTCCGCACAACGCGCGGCCCTTTTTGAGCTTGGTTGTCCGGCGTTGGGCGATTTCGCCAGGGCGGCGCGACCTCGCCCGCCTTTGGGTCGTCGCTCGGAGCCGCCTCAGCCGTCGGCGCGAGAGGCGCCAGAGCGTCGAGAGGGGTCTGAGCCCGGGTTTCGGGCAATACCGTCGGCAGATCGGCGAGCATCTCGGCCTCTGCGATCGCGACCGTCCGTTTCAAGTACATCGACGTCGCGTCCGCCGCTTCGTCCACCATATCGATCGTGATCGGCAGAGCGCTCGCGTCTTTCGTGAACAGCGCGATGTGGTTGGACAACAGCGATAGAAGCCGCGGAGCCCCGACCGTCAGGTCTTCGATGCGATCAATCGCGTCGACGTCGATCAACGCCTGTCCCGGCGCAGCGATCGCATTGAGATAGTCGAAGCGCTGAGCCAAAAACCGGCGGATCTCTTCGGAGGTCAGGTACCGTAGATGCGCTCTGACGCCGAGCGCTTCGGCGACGATCGACGACGACGCATCGTCAAACATCTGCCGAAGCGTCGGTCCTCCGATCAGCACTGATTGGACGCCGATCGGATCGCCGCTCTGTGTTTCGCCGATCCGGCGCATGCGAGCGATCAGTTCGACGACGTCTTCCGGACAGCGATCCGCATCGTCCACAAAAAGGACGACCTTTTGATCCGCCTCCACGAGCTGATGCAGCCGAAGACGCACGGCGTCCGAGACGCTCTTGGCTTCACGCGCCGCCGTTTCCGCGCCCAGCGCGCCATGCAAGGCGCTGACGAGCTCTTGCGCCGAGCCAGGCGGCACCGCAAGCGTGATTTTCATATGATCGGACGGGAGCTCGGCCGCGATTTGACGCGCCAAGACCGATTTTCCGGACCCCGTCGGTCCAATCAGCGCGGAGAGGCCGTCTCCGTCCGAGATCGCCTGGATGATGGCATCCTGCGCCTCCCAGTGCGCAGCGGTGAAGTAAAAGCTGCCCGCGTCCTCGCTAACCTGATCCGGTTGGATATTGGTCATGCTCACTCTCCACGCCTCGCCGTCGCTGTGGCGCAGCGCGGCAGGTCGATCGTTTTTCCTTATGGGAAGGTGGTTTGGAGAGCTTAAAATTGGATTTAGAATTCGCCTGCGCGCATGTTTTAGATGGTTAAGGCGAAAACTGTTCACGCATCAGCCGTTCTTCCAGCGAGTGACCGCCGTCGAACAACAACGTTAACGCTTTGTCATCGGCAGACTGGATTTCAACACGCGCGACGTCGCGGACCTCGTGAAAATCCGCAACCGCGGAAACCGGCCGCTTTCGCGCTTCCAGCGCCTGGATTTCAACCGAAACGCCCTTAGGCAAAAGAGCGCCGCGCCATCGGCGGGGTCGAAAAGCTGAAATCGGGGTGAGCGCCAGCAACTCGGCCGTGATCGGGATGATCGGACCATGGGCGGAGAGATTGTAGGCCGTGCTCCCCGCAGGGGTCGACACCAACGCGCCATCGCAGATCAGTTCCGGAAGGCGCTCCCGACCATCGACCAGGATCCTCAATTTCGCCGCCTGTCGCGTCTCGCGCAGAAGGGCGACCTCATTGATCGCCAAAGCTTCAACCATCTGTTCGTCAACACGATAAGCGCGCATGCGCAGCGGCGTGACGGTGGTGCGCTCAGCCGACGCCAGCCGCTCCAAGAGATCGTCTTCGACATATTCGTTGAGCAAGAACCCGACCGAGCCGCGGTTCATCCCATAGAACGGCACGCTCAGATCCATGTGGGCGTGCATGACCTGGAGCATGAAGCCGTCGCCTCCTAGCGCGACAATGACATCCGCATCCTCCGACGAAGTATGGCCATAGCGATCCCTGAGAGCGGTCATGGCCGCCTGGGCGCTGTCGACCTCGCTTGCGAGAAAGCAGATACGCGGCGCTTCGCCTGACGCTAGGACCTGTCCTGCGCCCTGAGCGGCGGATGTGGTCGATTCGGCGCGCGCCATGAGGGCCTCGAATTCGTTCGCTCTTCAGGTGCGACAGGTCGTATCTTTACTCGTCGCTGGTCCGAAACAGATTATCAGCCTAACTAGCAAGGCCAAGATGGATCTGAATTTTTTAGATTCGGCGAACGCGGCCACATCGGGAGGACGACATGGCGGACGCAGACATTAAATATGAAGGTTTTTTCACACAATCACTTGCCGATAGCGACCCGGCTCTCTTTGCGTCGATTGAAGACGAGTTGACCCGTCAGCGCGACGAAATCGAACTCATCGCATCGGAAAACATCGCCTCGCGCGCCGTGATCGAGGCGCAGGGCTCGGTAATGACCAACAAGTACGCCGAAGGCTATCCGGGCCGGCGCTATTATGGCGGCTGCCAGTACGTCGATGTCGCCGAGAGTCTCGCGATCGAGCGGGCCTGCAAGCTCTTCGACTGCGGCTTCGCCAATGTGCAGCCGCATTCAGGCGCACAGGCGAACCAGGCCGTGATGCTCGCAACGATCAAACCCGGCGATACGATCGTCGGGATGGATCTGGCCTCGGGCGGACACTTGACCCACGGCGCGAGACCCAACCTGTCAGGCAAATGGTTCAATGCGGTGCAATACGGCGTCGCCGAGGATACGCAGCGCATCGACTATGACGCCGTGGCGCGGATCGTCGACGAACACAAGCCCACCCTGCTCTATGCAGGCGGGTCGGCCGTCCCTCGCCAGATCGATTTCAAGCGGTTCCGGGAAATCGCCGACAGCGTCGGCGCGATCCTGCACGTGGACATGGCCCACTTCTCGGGGCTGGTGGCTGCGGGACATCATCCAAATCCGCTCGAACATGCGCATGTGGCGACGACAACGACGCACAAGACCCTGCGCGGCCCGCGCGGCGGGATGATTCTGACCAATGACGAGGCCTTGGCGAAAAAGTTCAACTCGGCGGTCTTCCCAGGGCTGCAAGGCGGTCCGCTGATGCATGTCATCGCGGCCAAGGCCGTGGCTTTCGGCGAGGCGCTGCGTCCCGAGTACAAAGACTACATCGCCAGCGTGATCAAAAACGCGCAAGTGATGGGAGAGGTCCTAGTGGAGCGCGGATTGGCCTTGGTCACCGGCGGCACCGACACGCATTTGCAGCTCGTCGATCTGCGCCCGAAAGGCGTCTCGGGAGCCGCAGCCGAAAAGTCGCTCGGACGCGCCCATATCACCTGCAACAAGAACGGCGTCCCGTTTGATCCGGCCCCGCCGATGGTCACCTCGGGCATCCGGCTGGGCTCGCCCGCCGGCACGACCCGCGGGTTTGGGCAGGACGAGTTCCGGCAGATCGGGGAAATGATCGCCGACGTCGTGGACGGTCTCGCCGCCAACGGCGAAGAAGGCAACGCGGCGGTTGAGGCTCAAGTGAAGGAACGCGCCGTCGCGTTGTGCCGCGCTTTCCCGATCTACCCGTATCTCTAGGCGATCAGGTTTTCCCGGGCGGCGGCTCTGCGCCGCCGTCCAGGCGATTTGAGCCACCCCCCACATATCGCAGTAGGAAACAGGTCTTCCCCCAAGGCGCTGTAACGACTATACATATATCGTCGCCAGCGCCGTTGAGGACCAAGATCATGCGTTGCCCCTTTTGCGGAAACACCGAAACCCAGGTGAAGGACTCCCGCCCCACCGAAGAGCACGCCTCGATCAGACGCCGGCGCTTTTGCCCAGCCTGTCAGGGTCGCTTTACGACGTTCGAGCGTGTTCAGTTGCGCGATCTCGTCGTGATCAAGTCGGATGGACGCCGGGAGGACTTTGACCGCGACAAGCTCGCGAGATCGATCCGGCTGGCCATGAACCGCCGCCACATCGAGCCAGAGCGCCTCGATCAGCTGATCACCGGGATTGTCCGGCGTCTTGAAACTGGCGGCGACACCGACATCACGTCGAAGGTTATCGGCGATGAGGTCATGCGAGCGCTAGAACGCACGGACCCTGTCGGCTTTTTGCGGTACGCGTCGGTCTACAAGAACTTCGACAGCGTCGAAGACTTCATGAAGTTCATCGAAAACAACCGAACCGCCAGCGAGGATGACGCTGCATAAATCCGCATCTGCGCCGCAGAGAAGCGCTGACGACGACCTCCGCTGGATGCGCGCTGCGTTGGACTTGGCGCGACGCGGGTTGGGTCGGACCTGGCCAAACCCCGCCGTCGGCTGCGTGATCGTGAAAGACGGCGAACTGGTTTCCCGCGGGTGGACGCAACCGGGCGGCCGCCCTCATGCGGAGGTCGAAGCGCTGGCGCGCGCGGGCTCCAGCGCCCAGGGCGCGACCGTCTATGTCACACTGGAGCCCTGCGCTCACCACGGCGTCACCCCACCCTGTTCCGAAGCGCTGGTCTCTGCTGGCGTCGCACGTGTGGTGACGGCGTTTGAAGACCCCGACCCGCGTGTCGCCGGCCGGGGACACGACCTGTTGCGCGCCGCCGGCATCGAAGTCACGACCGGCCTTATGGAAACCGAGGCGCGAAACGTGAACGCCGGCTACCTCATGCGGCGCGACAAGGGGCGGCCGTTTCTCACGCTCAAGCTTGCGAGCACGCTGGACGGCCGCATCGCCACATCGGCCGGCGAAAGCAAATGGATCACAGGCGAGGAATCGCGCCGGCGGGTGCATCTGCTGCGCGCCAGTCACGATGCGATCCTGGTGGGCGCTGGAACGGCGCGGGCCGACGATCCAGGCCTCGACGTGAGGTTGCCAGGGCTGGAGATGCGCTCCCCCGTCCGGATCGTCGCCGACAGCCGTCTGAGCCTGCCGATGGAGAGCCAGCTGGCTCAGAGCACCCCTCAGCGACCGCTTTGGATGCTGCATGGGTCGGACGCGCCCGCGGCAAATCGAGACGCGTTCGAGGCGATCGGCGCTATCCTCATCGAGACGCCGGTCGCGAACGGCATGCTCGACCTAGAAGCGGGTCTGCGAAGCGTCGCGGCCCGAGGCGTAACGCGCGTGTTCTGCGAGGGCGGCGGCGCGTTGGCCGGGTCGCTGCTCAAGGCCGGGCTCGTCGATCGGCTTTTGTGGGCGACGGCGGGAATGGCGATCGGCGCCGACGGTCGCCCGGCCGTCGGTCCCTTGGTTCTGGATCAACTGGCCGCCGCCGCACGTTTCGAACTCGTCGCCTCGGAAGTGACAGGTGCGGATGTGCTGACGGAGTGGCGCCCCATCCCCGCGCCCAACTCAGAGTAGACCGCGGTCGAACTGTTTGCGGCTCTCCGGCATCAGGACGATCGCCAGCATGCCCCCCCATGTCGTCGCTGCGATGATCTCCAAGATCATGATCGCGTTGTTGGTCGTCCATGGGGTTGCGGGATCAACCAACCGACCGATCACCGCCAGCGCCGTAAGCCCAATCATAAAGGCGGCGGATCCTTTCCATCGCCGCCAAAGCGGGACCGCGAAGACGACAAACAGCACGGCTGTCACCATCAGCGCCGTATCGCCCTTGGCCAGGTCAGGCTCCAGCACCCGGGTGTAGACGATGTCGCGCCAGGTCCAGGCCACAAGATCGCAAATGATCGAGACAGCCAGGAGGAGCCGGAAAACGCCGATTACGGTCATGATGCGTCCTTCAATCTCTACGCCGCGCGATATGCCGCGGCGTAGAGAGAAGTCCAGCGCGCCGCGGCCCTTTGCATGGCGCGCAGACGCCATATCTGTTGCCAAGCGCCGGCCGGCATGTCAGAGCCGTCGCTCGCATCGTTTGGCTTGCATCGTTTGGCTTGCATCGTCTTGAAAGGCCCACCGCCATGTTCACCGGCATCATCAGCGATATCGGCGAGTTGATCGAGACGGAAGCGCGCGGAGATACGCGTCTGCGCATCCGCACCCGCTATGATCTGAGCACGGTCGATCTCGGCGCGTCGATTTGCTGCGCGGGCGTCTGTCTGACCGTGACCGAAAAGAACCCGTCAGAGAAATGGTTCGCCGTCGATGCCTCGGCGGAGACGCTCTCGAAGACCAACCTCGGCGACTGGACGCCAGGGCGACGCATCAATCTTGAGCGCGCCTTGAAGGTCGGCGACGAGCTGGGAGGTCACATTGTGAGCGGCCATGTCGACGGCGTCGGTTCGGTGATCGAGACGCGCGACGAAGGCGCCAGCACGCGGGTCATCCTCGAGGCGCCGAGCGATCTGGCGATCTACATCGCGCCAAAGGGATCGGTGGCGCTCGACGGCTGCTCCTTGACGGTGAACGAAGTGGACGATGGGCCAGCCGGCGTCCGTTTCGGGGTGAACCTGATCCCCCATACCAAGGAATGGACGACCTTTGACGCCTTGGCGGCTGGCGACAAAATGAATATCGAAATCGATGTGCTCGCTCGCTATGTCGCTCGCATGCGCGACATCGCAGCCAAATAGGAAAAGGGACGATGGCCGAACAAACCGATAAGGCTCTGCCCCTTCCTGCTTTCGAGACGCCGCCCCGCGTGCTGCTCGTCGTTGCGCCGTTTTATCGCGATATCGCCGATATGCTGATCGCCGGCGCGCGGTCCGCACTCGCGAAAGCCTCCGCCGAAGTCGATCTGCTCGAAGTGCCCGGCGCGCTCGAGATCCCTCCGTCGATCCGGTTCGCCGCGAGAGGCGCGCGGTTCGACGGCTTCGTCGCGCTGGGCTGCGTGATCCGAGGCGCGACCAGCCATTATGAGCTCGTCTGTGGGGAAAGCGCGCGCGGCATAACGCTGCTCGGCGTTGACCGCGGCCTTTGCATCGGCAACGGCATTCTGACGGTCGAGACCGAAGAACAAGCCGCAGAGCGCGCCGACCCGGCCCGGATGAACAAGGGGGGCGGCGCTGCTGAGGCCTGCCTTCATCTGATCGCCGCTGAACGTCGGTTCGAGGATGGAGGCCGAAGTTTCCATTCAGACGACGCCCACATCCTGATGGCCTGATCCACATGACGGAGCAGAAGTCTCAAGAAGAAGACAAGCGCACAGCGCAGCGTCTGGCGCGGTCGGCGGCGCGGCTGGCCGCGGTGCAGGCGCTGTATCAGATGGAGATCACCGGCGCCTCCTGGCGCGAGGTTCGCCAGGAGTTCGAGACGCACCGAATTGGCGCCGAGATCGAGGGCGAACAGTACCGCGAAGCGGACATCACCCTCTTCCGAGCCATCCTCGAGGGCGTCGTCGAGCGCCAGAGCGACATCGACAAGCTTACCGACGCCGCTCTTGTGGCGAAGTGGCCGCTCGGACGCGTCGATCCGACCTTACGCGCGATCTTTCGCTGCGGCGGTTACGAACTTCTGGCCCGCACCGACATTCCCCCTCGCGTCGCGATCAACGAGTATGTCGACGTCGCCAAAGCGTTCTTTCCGGAAGGGCAAGAAAGCCGGTTCGCCAACGCGGTTCTGGACCACATGGCGCGCGAGGCCCGCGCCGAGGAGATGACGGCGCGTTAGAGTGCGCCCCCCCTCCAACTTTCGGCCCAATAAAAAATTACATCTCCGCCGCCTCGCCGGCGCCGCATCCCGGTTCTATTTCGCTACGCAACAGCGAACGGAGATCGAGATGCTCGACGACGCCCAGCCCGCCCCTTTCACACCCGCGCACGTTCCTGGGGTGATGCAGCCCATGTCGCTGCCGCAAATCGTTTCGGCTGCGCGGCGCAACGCGCTCGAGACGATACCCGCCATCGCGTACCGACAACCGATGGTGTCCGGCAAAACCATCATCCGCTGGCATATGGTGATGGATCCAGGCGCGCTCCGCCGGATCATGCTGGACGCCGTCGACGACTACCCGAAATCCGAGCTGACCCCGCGCCTGCTTCGCCCTGCGATCGGAACGTCGATCTTCACTTCGGAAGGCGACGAGTGGCGTTGGCAACGACGCGCCGCGGCGCCGATCTTCAACCATCGCAAGATGGTGGCGCTGTCGCCGATGATGACCGCGGCCGCCGACCGGACGGCTGAACGCCTGGCCAAAAGCATCGATGACGGGTTTGACGGAACCGGCGTCGCCGACGTCATGGACGAAATGGTCACGGCGACCTTCGAAATCGTTTGTGACGCGCTCTTGTCCGGCGGCGAGGGCCTCGACCGGCGTGAAATCGGCGGCGCGATCACCCGGTACTTCGACACGATCGGCAAGGTTTCGATCCTGGATATCGCCGGTGTGCCCAACTGGATCCCAAGACCGTCTCAGCTGATGAACCGAGGGGTCATGAACGGCACCGTCGAAATGGTGGACAAACTGATCGCCTCCCGGCGGGCGAGCCTCGAAAGCTATGAAGGCGCCGACGATCTGCTCGGCTACATGTTGCGCGCCGAGGACCCCGAAACGGGTCAGAAGATGGACGACGCGACCCTGCGCAACAATCTGCTGTCCTTCATCGTCGCGGGCCATGAGACGACCGCCCTCGCCCTCGCATGGTCGCTTTACCTGCTCGCTAACGATAATGCGGCCCTGGACCGCGCCGCCGATGAGAGCCGGGCGGCGAACGGCCAAGGCCCGGCCGCCGCCGAGCACCTCGAGCACCTCCCCTACATCCGCCAGGTTCTTGACGAAGCGATGAGGCTCTATCCACCAGCGGCGATGCTGTCGCGAACGGCGCGCGTCGACGATGAGTTGTGCGGGCGCGAGGTCCGCAAGGGAGACCTCGTGACGCTGCCGATTTACGCGCTGCATCGTCACGAACTCCTTTGGGAGAACCCGCTGCAGTTCAATCCGGACAACTTCGCCCCGGAAAAGGCGAAGGCGCGGGACCGTTACGCCTATCTGCCGTTCGGCGCCGGGCCGCGTGTCTGCATCGGAATGAATTTCTCGCTGATGGAGGCCGCCATCATCCTGGCGACGCTTCTGGCGCGACTTGAGTTCGCGCCACGACCAGGCCACACGCCCGAACCGGTGGTCACGATGACCCTGAGGCCAAAGGGCGGGATGCCCCTGAAGGTGACGAGGCGCGCGCAGTAGCGGGCGGGGCCGCCCTCGGCCCGGGCGAATTGTCGCCGTCACACCTCAACGGCTTCCGCCTGACCGCCGTCGCGTCTAGGGTCCGACACAGGTGGTCCCGGAGACGGTGAGATGACTTCGACTGCAGACACGGCGCCCGTGCACGAGCCCGTCGACGCACGCACAAAGAGGAACGTCGGCGCGTTGTTTCTTGCGCAGGCGATCCTCTCGACCCAGCTGCTCATCCAGATCGGTTTCTCGCCGCTCGCGGGCGCGATGCTCGCGTCCAATCCGGCTTTCGCGACCCTTCCGATCACGGTGATGGTTGTCGCAAGCATGTTCGCCTCGGCTCCGGCGTCGCTGCTGATGGGACGGATCGGTCGAAAGGCGGGATTTCTGTTGGGCATCGCCGCAGGAGCGATCGGCGGGGCGCTTTCGGCGACGGCGATTGTGATCAACTCTTTTCCCCTGCTTCTGGTCGCAGCGGCCTTCACAGGGATTTACCAGTCGCATCAACACCTGTTCCGCTTCGCGGCAACCGACACCGCGCCAGAACATTTCAAACCAAAGGCTGTCGCATGGGTTTTGGCCGGGGGGCTCGTCGCGGCGTTCACGGGGCCTTGGGTCGCCGCCACGTTCAAGGACGCGCTGGCGCCCTTCGCCCTCGCCGGCGCCTTCGCCGCCGTCGTAGGCGTCAACTTGATCGGCGCAATTCCGATTCTGGCCTTGGACATCCCAAAGCCGCCTCGCCGCGCCAAAGGCGCGCCCCGCTCCGGCCGACCGTTGCGCGAAATCCTCGCGCAGCCAGTGACGCAAGTCGCGATCCTGTGCGGCATGATCACCTACGCGCTGATGAGCCTCGTGATGACCTCCACATCGACGGCGATGGTGGGATGCGGGCTGAGCGTCGATCAGGCCGGCTCGGTGATTGGGGCGCATGTTTTTGCGATGTTCGCGCCGAGTTTCTTCACAGGCGGACTGATCAACAGGTTTGGCCATATCCGGATCATGGCTGTCGGACTGGCGCTGCTGGCCGGCTGCGGCGTCGTCGCGTTGAGCGGCGTTGAGATCGAGCGCTTCTATCTCGCGCTCATTCTTTTGGGCGTCGGCTGGAACTTCGGGTTTATCGGCGCGACAAGCCTGCTTGCGAGCAGCCACGCCCCCGAGGAACGCGCTGAGATCCAGGGGTTCAACGACTTTTGCGTTTTTGGCCTCGTCGCAGTGGCGTCCGCCAGTTCCGGCGCGCTCTTGCACTTTTTCGGCTGGAGCGCGGTGAACTTGGCGATGGTTCCGCTTCTATGTCTGGCCGGGGCCGCCCTGCTCTGGTTAAGCATCAAGCGGCCCACGCTCGAGGCCTAGCGGCGTTCTAGAACGGGCTGCTACCGATCGCCCCCCCGCCGTCCTGCGTATCGAAGCGGCCGAGATTGCCAAAGATCTGTTGGAGGATGGTCAGCTTGCGACCGCTGGTGGGAGTGGTGCGCGTCACCAGATCAACCACTTGGCCGTCTTCGAGGCCATAGCGGTTCACATTCTCCACAACGCCGGTGGAATCGAAACTGACAGTGACGACTTGCTGATCGACGACCTCAGGCTCAAAGAAGGCCAAAGCTTCCGTCTTCATCGAGATATAATACCAATCGTCCTCATCGAACGATCCGATGGTCGACGGTCTGCCCAGCTTTCGTTGAACCGTCTCCCGCGTGTCCTGACCGGCGCGGATCTCTTCAAGCTCAGTGGCGCGGGGCGTGTAGCCGTGGGTATGCGTGATCGGCGTACAGCCGGCCGCTGACAGCCCGAAAACCAACGCCAACGCGGCGAAACCGGCGCGCGTCTTCAGCGGTCGCGTGCCTGACATCGTCAAGCTGGCGTGAGCGGCAGGCGCAAGCGAACGTTCCATTGACCTCTCCAAGGTGCATTCCGTGGGCTTTTCAAGCCGATTTGAAAAGCGATGCAGAGAGATGTATCCGAGCATCGCGCAACTATTGGCGTCTGGTTAATCTATCCCGACCTCCGGAGCTACCCATCGCTGCAAAAGAGCGCAAGCATTCTGATCGTGATCAACTGACGACCAAAAAACAGAACGGATAAGGCGGCGACATGGCGAAACACCGCGAAACATCTGAAAACGATCCTGAAATCGGGCGAGAGACGCCAGGTCCGTTCTCCCGACATGTGGACCTCAAACGTTTGGCGGCGCGTCCCGGAACGGTAGAGATCCTGGAGACCGCGTCGGACGACGAGCGCCGGGCGATCGCGGAAGAGTATGGATTGCTAACGCTCGACGAGTTCCAGATCCGCGCTGAGTTAACGCCTTGGGGTCGCGCCGGCTGGAGGCTCGACGGCCAAGTCACCGCCGAGCTGAGCCAAGCTTGCGTCCAGACGCTCGACCCGGTCCCGGCATCGCTCTCGTGCCCGGTGGAACGCCGATTCGGACATGGCGCCGTCGACGCCAAGGAGGTCACCGTCGATGTCGATGACGAAAGACCGGACGTCGAACCGATCCCGGACGTGCTCGATGTGGGCGCAATCGCCCTGGAGGAGTTTTCGTTGGCGTTGGATCCCTATCCGCGTGTTAGCGGAGCCCTTTTAGAGCCGACGGTGGCGGCGCCGCCCGGGGTGGATCCGAACGAACCGTTGGAAAAGCACCCGTTCGCCGATCTCGCAGAGCTTCGGGAGAAACTTGCCGGATCTTCAGGGGATGACGCGGCTGGGACAGCGGAAAATCGCACGGACGGCGCTAAAGACGCCAAGCGCGCCAAGTAACGTCGTGGCGCGACACCCCCTGTTGCGGCAATGGCGTGAGACGAGAACGGGCCCGCGCGGCGCTGTTCGATGAAAAGGATCGCAGATTGCACTTGCGCAACGACGCAAGATGCGTATTTTCGCGGCTTCTTTGGAATTGCTGGGCGTCAACAGGTTCTTGCCGTTGCGCCCCACGCCGAGTTTGGGATGGCTCTGAACGCCGCCTGGATCGGCGCCGAGTTGTGAGAGGCCTAGAATGGCGGTCCCTAAGAGTAAAGTGACGCGCTCGAAGCGCAACATGCGTCGCGCGCACGACAAGCTTGGCGCAGCTGCTTACATCGAGTGCTCGAACTGCGGTGAACTGAGCCGCCCGCATCACGTTTGCGCAGCATGCGGCCACTATGCCGGGCGTGAAGTCATTGCTCAGGTCGAAGATGATTTCGACGACGAGGAAGCAGCGTAGGCACAGGCCACGCTTCCGCCCTGTTCGGGTGATCATCTTCCCTTTAACAGGCCGGTTCACGCTGTGGGCCGGCTTTGTCGCGTCTAGCGGGTCGCTTGGCTCAACTTCTTGCGTTGGCTCGATCGACGCGCCTAAGTCGATGTTGCGCGCGCCGAAGCGCTTCTCTGGCGCGAGAGCTCTAGAATGGTGACCAGAAATGGCGAGAGATGAGGCCGCGTCGGGGTCGCAAGAGGCTGACAACGCCGGAAACGAGCAGGACGCTCAGGAAGCCGTCGTGCTCTCGATCGACGCAATGGGCGGAGATCTGGGACCGACAGCGGTCGTCGATGGCCTGGCTGAGGCGCTGAAGCAACCGGCCGCCGCCGACCTGCGCTTCTTGCTCCATGGGCCGGAAGCCGCTTTGCGGCCGCTGCTCGTGAAACGCCCAACCCTGTCCACACGTGTGGAGCTTCGCGACTGCGAGGCGACGGTGGCGATGGGCGACCGGCCGACGGATGCGTTGCGCCGCGGCCGCGAGAGTTCGATGTGGCGCTGCCTGGATTCGGTCGCCTCCGGCGAGGCCGCCGCCGCCGTTTCCTTGGGCAACACCGGCGCATTGATGGCCATGTCAATGGTTCGCCTGCGCTTGGCGCCCGGCATTGGACGCAGCGCGATCGCCGCCCATTGGCCCTCGCAGAACCCGGCCGGGTTCAACGTCGTGCTCGACATGGGCGCAGACATCCGGGCCGAAGCGCGCAACTTGTTCGACTACGCGCTGATGGGCGCGGAATACGCTCGCTTGACGCTGGATGTCGAAAAGCCTCGCGTCGCTTTGCTCAACATCGGCGCCGAAGACGCCAAAGGCCGGCCCGAAATCGCCGAAGCAGCCGACAGGCTCAAAGACGCCGCCGATCAAGACGCCGCGGGTTTCTCCTATGTCGGCTTCATCGAGGGCGACAAGATCGCCAGCAGCGCTGCGGATGTCATCGTCACCGACGGCTTCACGGGAAACGTCGCGCTGAAGACGGCTGAGGGCACGGCTCGGTTGATTGGCGGCTTCCTTCGTCAGGCCTTCCAGGACAGCTGGCGCGGGCGCATCGCGGCCCTGTTTGCGTATGGTCCGCTGAGAGCCTTTAAGCTGCGGATCGACCCGCGACGGGTGAATGGCGGCGTTTTCCTCGGGCTCAACGGCGTCGTCGTCAAAAGCCATGGCGCGGCGGACGGCGTGGGCGTCGCCTCGGCGGTCGCGCTCGCCGCGCGCCTGGGACGAGAGAGGATCGCCGACCGCATCGTACGCCAGGTTGCAAAACTGGCGTCGGACCAAGATGATCCTCAAATCGAATCCTAGCCTTTGCGACGAGCATTGGTCCTCACACTCAGGCAACGCCTCATGATCAGCCGATCCGCCTTTCGACAAAGCCGCACGCCGATGCGTGACAAGCGCGAGACGTTGCAGCGCGCGCTTTTGGGAATGCTGGCATGACCACAACCCGCTCCGTTTGTCTTGGCTGCGGCTCGTACCTGCCCGAGCGCGTGATTACGAATGCGGAGATGGCGCAGATCGTCGACACCACCCATGACTGGATTGTCGAGAGAACGGGCATTCACGAGCGGCATGTCGCAGCGGAGGGCGAGCGCACCTCGGACCTTGCGACAAACGCAGCCAGGGCCGCGCTTGAACATGCGGGGGTGGATCCGGCCGAGCTGGATCTGATCATCGTCGCCACCGCCACCCCTGACTACACCTTTCCGGCGACCGCCGCGAAGGTGCAGTCGGCGCTCGGCGCCAAGCGAGCTTTTGTTTTTGACCAACAGGCTGTTTGCTCCGGCTTTATCTATGCGTTGGCGACCGCCGACAACTTCCTCAAGGCGGGTCAGGCGAAGACGGCTCTTGTGATCGGCGCGGAGACTTTCTCGCGAATCCTCGACTGGACCGATCGCACCACCTGCGTTCTGTTCGGCGACGGCGCCGGAGCGGTCGTGCTGCGCGCGGAAAACGCGTCGGGCGCGGAAACGGACCGGGGCGTTCTGGCGACAGATCTCAACTCCGACGGAGATCATATCGAACTGCTCTATGTCGATGGCGGCCCTTCGACGACGCAAACCGCGGGGCATCTTAGGATGCAGGGCCGCGAAGTGTTTCGTCACGCGGTTGTCAACCTCGCTGCGACCGGACGCGCTGTGTTGGACGCGGCCGGCGTCGCGGAAGAAGACATCGACTGGGTTGTGCCCCATCAGGCCAATATCCGGATCATCGAAGCCACCGCCAAGAAATTGGGGGTTTCTCTGGAGAAAGTCGTGATCACCGTGCAGAAGCATGGCAACACGTCAGCCGCTTCGATCCCCCTTGCCCTTGATGCAGCCGTTCAGGATGGCCGCATCAAACGCGGCGATTTGCTGCTCATGGAGGCCATGGGCGGCGGAATGACCTGGGGTGGAGCGCTTCTGCGCTGGTAAAGCCTCAATTCCGACATATCTATTATTATTACAAGTCGTTGAAAATACGTCCGGATTGCCTTGATTTTAGGCAGTTCCGGTAAATCTGGAGAGAAACGGGCGTCGAAAATATGGCGCCGACGGGGTGACGGTCGACCTAGCGAGGCGCGCAGAAGGCTGAAAGCATGAGCGACAAGACATTGACCCGAGCGGACCTGACGGAGGCGGTGTATCGCCTCGGCGTCCTCAATCGCAGCAGCGAACCGCCAGAGCCGATTTCGCGCGAAGACAGCGCAGCGCTCGTGGAACGCGTGCTCGGCGAGATCATGCAGGCGCTCGTGCAAGAGGGCGCTGTCAAAATCTCGTCGTTTGGAGCTTTTGAGGTGCGCGAGAAAAAGGCTCGTATCGGTCGCAACCCCAAGACCGGTGAAGAAGCGACGATCTCGCCGCGTCGGGTTCTCTCGTTCCGAGCCAGTCATGTGCTCAAAGGACGACTGAACGGCGAAACCAAAGCAATCAGCACCGAGTAAGTCGCGGCATGGCCGAGGACTCGCCTCTTGAGGACGTCTGCGCGCGGATCGGCGCAGACATCCAGCTTGCGCGGTTCTGGATAACAAAGCTCGGTCCTGTTTTTTCAGCATCCGCGCCCGACGGCAGGCTCACCCAAAGAGATTGCGGAATTCTCGAGGGCGTGCAGCTGCTTTTGCGGAGCGACAATCGAACGCTGATGGAGCTGGAGGCGCTGGCGAGCTGTGAGGGCGCCGAGCCGTTTCTGACGCGGAGCGCACAACCGCGCCCGCAGCGCCCCGAGGCTGCGCGCGCAGGCGCAGTGTTGGACCCCTTGGACATCGATATGGACTTGATCGACGCCGGCCCGGCGCCGTCTTCGCCGCAGGATCAAAAGAAAAAATTGCGCGCAACGCTCGATAGTCTTGTGGCGCTGCGGGCGCGACTGGCGCAGGCGAACGAAACGCTTTAGCACAGCGGCGGCGGCGTGATCGGCGTTGCCGCCGCGCGCCGCCCGCGTTATAGAGCCTGTCTTCGCGGCGCCGTCGGGCCGTAGCGCAGCCTGGTAGCGCGCTTGCATGGGGCGCAAGAGGTCGTGGGTTCGAATCCCGCCGGCCCGACCACTCGCCGCGAACGATCCGGAATCGCGCGTTCCCGCGCCGAGCCATAAGAGGCGGCAGGCCAGTTTTGCACCCAGCGTCCGACACTCCCGCCGCGAACCCAGTCGACACGCCGCGCCGCGCGGGCGTCCTCCCGTCGCAAGCCATTCGCAGGATGATTGCCGACGGCGCGATAACGCCGATCGAAACTGGAGACCCCGTCACCGACGCGCAGGTACAACCCGCCAGCTTGGACTTGAGACTGGGATCCACAGCGTATCGGGTCCGCGCGAGCTTTCTGGCGGGGGCCGAGAACACCGTCGAAGATCGCCTCAAAGACTTTGGGATGCACGAGATCGACTTGAGCGCGGGCGCAGCGCTCGAAACCGGCTGTGTTTATGTCGTTCCGTTGCAAGAGCGCGTGCGCCTCGCGCACGACGTCTCAGCCGTTGCGAACGCAAAGAGCTCAACTGGTCGGCTTGACGTGTTCACCCGCCTCATCACCGATCGCGGCGTCGAGTTTGATCGCATCGAGCCCGGATATGACGGACCTCTCTACGCCGAGATCTCCCCAAGGACGTTCAGTGTCCTCGCCCGCTCCGGCGACCGGCTCAACCAGATCCGCTTTCGGCAAGGCCAACCACGGTTCACCGCGGAGGAGCTTGAGAGACTTCAACGCGACCAGAGGCTGATCCCGGGCGCGACGTCGTTTGGACCTGGATTGAGTTTCAGCGTGGATCTCCAGCCGAAAGACGGTCCGCCCGTCGGCTACCGCGCGCGCCGTCATTCGGGGCTGATCGATCTGTCGAAGCTTGGTCATTACGACCCTGCCGAGTTCTGGGACCCGGTTTTCGCGTCCAGAAACGGGTCGATGATCTTGGATCCCGGCGCGTTTTACATTCTCGTAAGCCGCGAGACCGTCCATGTGCCGCCCGACTGCGCAGCCGAAATGACGCCCTACCAAGCCGTCGTCGGCGAGTTCCGGGTGCATTACGCTGGGTTTTTCGACCCGGGTTTCGGGCATGAAGCGACTGGCGGGGCCGGCGCGAGAGGCGTTCTGGAAGTTCGCTGTCACGAAGCGCCGTTCGCCCTCGAACATGGTCAGATCGTCGGCCAGCTCATCTATGAACCCATGCTAGAGACGCCTGACACGCTCTACGGCGTCGGTATCGGGTCAAACTACCAGGCTCAAGGACTTCGGTTGTCGAAACACTTTCGACAGACCTGAATCGGACGCCCGTGCTCACATGATGAGATCTTGTTGGCGCTGATCGTCCGCCTCGTCTTCCTCCTCGTCGTCGAGTTCGAAAGGTTCGTGGTCCTCGTCGTCTTCCCCGCTCGCCCCAAACGGCAATCCGGGGGCCGGTCGACTTTCCAGCAAGCCTGATTGGCGCAACTCTTCGAGACCAGGCAGATCCTTGATCGACTCGAGCCCAAAATGCTCCATGAACTTGTCAGTGGTGACGAACGTCACCGGCCGACCCGGCGTTTGACGCCGCCTGCCGAGCTTGATCCATTCAAGCTCCATCAGCAGATCGATCGTTCCGCGTGAGACGCCGACTTGACGGATCTCCTCGATCTCCGCCCGCGTCACCGGTTGATTATATGCGACGATTGCAAGCGTCTCGATGGCGGCGCGGGACAGGCGACGCGATTCGATGGCCTCGGTTTGCATGAGATGCGACAGGTCCGGCGCAGTGCGGAACGCCCATTTGCCGGCGACGCGCACCAGGGTGACCCCTCGACCCGCGTACATCTCCTCGACCTTTCGTACGGCGATCGCCGCATCGCATCCCACGGGCATCCGTTCGGACAGCTCTGTCGTAGACAACGGCTTTTCGGACGCGAAAAGCATCGCTTCGACCATCCGCGCCTGAACCTCCGGGGCCGGCGCGTTTCCGGGCGCAACGTTGGGCGTCTCGTCGGTGGACGCCTCGGCTGCATCAGCGTCCGCCGTGGCCGCCTCAAGCGGCGCGGCGCCCATCACCCCAACGCGGGCGGTCGCCCCTGCGCCGTTGGCCGCAGGCTCGTCCGACGACGCGTTGTCCGTCAGCTTGTCGAGGTCGAAACCAGCATCCTCAATGCGCACCGCGACCGCGGGCTGAATGACTTCATCGCCTGAAGCGGACCCCTCTTTCGGGGCGTCTCCCTCTTCCGCCGCGTCGACTTGCGTCAGCGGCTGATCCGCAAGCTCTTCTTTCTCCGGCTCGCCGTCGGCGTTCTTGGAGCGTACAAATGGAAAGCGGATCATCGCTTATCCTCACTTCTCTCTCTCACGGGTCAAGCAGCGGTGTCGCGCCGCTCGGAACCATCTTGCAAAGCCGGGCCGGCAACCTGCTCGTCTTCTTCTATGTCGGTCCGATGAACCACATAGATCGGCTCGAACAGTCCGGCCTGCCGGACACGCAGCTGTCCGTGCTTCGCCAGCTCAAGGGTTGCGGCGAACGTGCTGGCGACCGCTGAGCGCGCCAGCGCCGGGTCGCGCCATTCCTTCGGCATAAAACTCTCGAGCGCGGCCCAGTCGCTCACATCGCCGATCAGGGCTCGAATGCGGGCGAGCGCTTCATCGATCGGCACCACCGGCGGTCGGTCGAGGTGCAGAGGGCGAAAGTTGCCGCGCGTATTCATGCGGGCATAGCCGCGCAGCAGCTCCAACATCGACGCGGTCCACTCGACCTTGGTCGAAATGCGCCGTTTCTCCGGCTCGCCCCGGGCGAAAAAATCCCGGCCCAGTTGCTCGCGTTCGAACAGTTTCTCGGCAACTTGACGCATCGCCTGAAGCCGCTCGAGCTGGAAGGCGAGATGCGCGGCCATCTCCTCTCCGCTGGGTCCCTCCTCCTCCGGCGGTTTCGGCAACAGGAGACGAGACTTCAGATACGCGAGCCAGGCGGCCATCACCAAGTAGTCGGCCGCCAGATCGAGCCGAAGACGGCGCGCCGCCATGATAAAACTCAGGTACTGCTCGGCGAGTTCGAGAACGGAGATTTCCTTCAGGTCGACCTTCTGCGAGCGCGCCAACTCCAAAAGCACGTCGATCGGGCCTTCGAAAGCTCCAAGGTTCAACAGCAGCTGTTCGCCGTCATGCTCGCTGGCGCTTTCGAACACGGAGTCGGCCACCACCGCGCGCAGCACCGGATCAAGGGTCGCCCCGCTGACCTCCGGCGGACGCGGCCCAGAAGCGCCAAGCTCGGCGACAGGCTCGGCGCCCGGTTCGGCTCCCTCAGACTTCGCGTCTTCCTCAGACATTCGCCATCGCCCCAGTTTTCACGTCGCCCGCCGCACTATCAAACCTTTGCGCGAGATCCCGCATCTCCTGTTCCGCCGCGGCGAGATCCAGAGGTTCGCAGGCGCCTCTCAGCGACAGCGCGCGGCCAGACCGGCGCCGCGCCGCATGGTCGAGCGCCGAAACACCATGCATCACGTCAAGCATCTCCGACATGACGCCGTTGCAGTGTAGGGCAAGATCACAGCCCGCCGCGAGACTTTCCCGCGCCCGCGTTGCGAAATCGCCACTTAGCGCTTTCATGGACAGATCGTCTGTCATCAACAAGCCGTCAAAGCCGACTTCCGTTCGGATGATGTCATTGATCACAATCGGAGAAATCGTGGCGCATCTCTCAGAATCGACCGACGTGTAGACGACATGCGCCGTCATGCCGAGAGGTTGATCCCGCAGCGCCCGGAACGGCGCGAAGTCCGATGCGCGCAGGTCGTCGATCGACGCGTCGACCACGGGCAACGCTTCGTGGCTGTCTGCGAAGGCCCTGCCATGACCAGGCAGGTGCTTCACGACAGGCAGAACGCCAGCCGTCAGCAACGCGTCGCATATCACCGTTCCGCGGGCGGCGACCGCCTCCGGGCCAAACCCCAACGCCCTGTCGCCGATCACGTCGTGAGCGTCCGGAACGCGCACGTCGAGAAGCGGCATGCAGTCCACGTCGACGCCAAGCTCGCGAAGCTCCGCCCCGATCATCTGGTACCGCAAGGATAGCGCACGCCAAAGCTGCTCTTCAGGCAGCGCGACCGCTGCGGCGTCAGCACGGGTCGACGCGCTCGCGTCCGCGGCCGCGCACCAGTCGCCCACCGCGGGCCATTCGCGCCAGTGCGGAGCCTTCAGCCGGGCCACGCGCCCGCCTTCCTGATCGATGAGCACCGGAGCCCGCCACCCCGCAGCATCCCGCAGCTCGTCGACAAGCGCCCGCACCTGATCGGGCTCGCCGACATTCCGAGCGAACAGAATGAACCCCCAAGGCGCGGACTCTCGAAAGAACGCTCGCTCATCGTCCGTGAGGCGGAGGCCAGAGCAGCCAAAGATCGCTGCGGATGTTCTCTCTGGGGCGCTCGTCGTCATGCCCCGTCCTTTATCCGGAAGCGGCGACGAAACAAGCCACGTCGCGCTCCGCCAAAGCGCGGCAAAGCTCAGCCGCCTGCTGACGGTCCACAAACGGCGTCAGTCTGAGACGAAAGAGCCGTTGGCCATCGATTGTCGCCGGCTCGACGCGGAGCGAGTAGGCGCCCAACAGATCGGAATGCGTCTTCCGCAGCTTCTCCCATTCGCGCGAGACAGCCTCACGACTGCCGAGCGCCGCCAATTGCGCCTCAAAGCGTGCTCCGAGGCCGCCCCCAAGCGCGGCGACGGTCTCAGGCGGGTTCGTGTCTTCAACCACGTTCGCGGCCTGATCCGCCTGCGCCGGGGCCTCAGGCGCGTCATCCGCTTCATTCACTTCACGGACTTCGGCGACATCGTCGACGACCGGCGACAGCTCGACCGACTGAACTTCAACTGGCTCGAGCGGCGCGGCTTGCGCGCCCAGAACGACCGAGTCTCCAGCCTCGACTGAAGCCGTTTCGATGGGATCGACATCGCCCGCGACAACGGATTCGACCGCCTGTGGCTCATCGCGTTGAGGCGCCGGGGTGATCGGAACCGGCGCAAAGGCTGCGGCTTCATCGCCCAGCGTCTCCACGGCGCCGGGTTCGGTCTCCAGCGTCTCGAGGCTCACGATCTTCCGGCGGATCTTGTCCGGATCGAGATCGTAGGCTTCCGCGATCAGGTTCAACGTTTCCTGACCAGTGAGGCGCGCCTGCGCCGCGGCGAGATCTTCAGGCGTTGGTCTGACGGGATCTTCCGCAATGCTGCGGGAGGCGTCGTCCCCAGCTTCGACGCCTTCGTAGACCGTGAGATCGCGGCCCGCGAAAACGCGCCCGGTCTCTTGCGACGGCGCCGTCCGATAAGGGCCTTCGGCGTTCAACTCGGGCACGGGACCGCCGCTCGAGCCCAACTCATAGGCTTGCATCACGACGAACACGAGCGCCCCAAGGGACGCCGCCATCCACATTGTGCGGAATACGACGACGCGAAGACCGCCGCGTTTCGGGCGCGGGTCGTCGAAATGATCAAACTCTGACATGCCGGCGGCCTCGTCTGCTCTCTCGCCAACCGTTTTTCTTATTACTGCGTCTTTTAACGCATTTCTTGCGCGGGCGACACTCCCAAGATGGCGAGGCCGTTCGCGATTGTGAGTCCGACCGCGCGCGCCAGCGCCAAGCGTGGCAAATCTCCCTCAGCCGCGCCCTGGAGGAATTTCAACTCCGGCGCCTCTCGCGCCTTCGTGTAGTGCGCGTGGAGCTCCGCTGCGAGGTCGTAGAGGTAGAACGCGACCCGGTGCGGCTCTGCGGATTGCGCAGCGCCTTCGACGACGCGCGGCCATTCACCGACCTTCTTCGCCAGAACGATCTGTTCAGGGTGATCGAGGGCCGAGAGATCCAGCGCCGCCAAGGCCGGATCCTCGACGCTCGGTGCGCCATAGTCGGCCGCCGCGGTTCGAAGCATCGATGCAATCCGCGCATGCGCGTACTGAACATAAAAGACAGGGTTGTCCTTCGACTGCTCCAACGCCTTGTCGAGATCGAAGTCAAAGCCCTGATCGTTCTTACGCGTCAGAAGCATGAACCGAGTGACGTCAGGTCCAACTTCGTCCAGCACGTCGCGCAGCGTCACAAACGTGCCCGCCCGCTTGGACATCTTGAACTCAGCGCCGTTTTTGAACAGCTTCACCAATTGGCAGAGCTTGACGTCCAGATCGACGCGTTTGTCCGACAGCGCCGCCACCACGGCTTTGAGACGCTTGACGTAGCCGCCATGGTCCGCGCCCAGCACGTCGATCAATAGATCGAAACCACGTTCGACCTTGTCGAAGTGGTAGGCGATATCCGGCGCGAAATAGGTCCAGGAGCCGTCGGACTTCATCACCGGGCGATCGACGTCGTCGCCGTGTTCGGTCGAGCGAAAGAGCGTCTGCTCCCTCGGCTCCCAGTCGTCGGGTTTTCGGCCCTTCGGCGGCTCCAAAACACCCTCGTAGATCAGCCCCTTCTCGCGCAGAGCCTCGATCGCGCCTTCGATGCGCCCCGTGCCATAGAGCGACTTTTCAGAGTAGTAGACGTCCATGTGGACGCCGAGCGCCGCCAGATCACCCCGGATCAGGTCCATCATCCGGTCAGTGGCGAACGGGCGCACGATCGGCAGCCATTCCTCCTCCGCCGCATTCAAGAAGGCGTCGCCGTACTCGGCCTTCAGAGCCTCTCCGATCGGAACAAGATAGTCGCCCGGATACAGGCCGTCGGGGATCACGACGTTCTCGCCATGCGCCTCGCGATATCTGTGATAGGCCGAGCGAGCCAGCACGTCGACCTGCGCGCCGCCATCGTTGATGTAGTACTCGCGCGTCACCTCCCAGCCGGCGAATGACAGCAATCCCGCCAGCGCGTCGCCAAAGACTGCGCCTCGCGTATGGCCGACGTGAAGCGGGCCTGTGGGATTGGCCGAGACGAATTCGACATTGACCTTGCGACCGCCGCCCCCGTCGCCACGCCCCCAGTCTGCGCCGCTCGCCAGCGCGCCTTGGATCAGGTTGCGCCAGACGCCGTTCGCCAGCCTCAGATTGATGAAGCCCGGTCCCGCGACCTCCGCCGCCGTCACCCGCGCGTCCTGCCCCAACAGGGGCGCCAGAGCCTCGGCGATATCGCGCGGCTTGGCTTTCGCGGGCTTGGCCAAAACCATCGCCGCGTTCGTCGCGAGATCGCCATGCGCCGCATCGCGCGGCGGCTCGACCGCGACATTTGTGAAATCGAGGCCGTCAGGGAGCACGCCGTCGGATACGAGCGTCTCAAGAGCCGTCAGCACGACGGCGCGAAATTCAGCGAACAGGTTCATCGGTCTTTTCTTGCCGCTTGGTTTGGGCGTTCATTCGGGGAACGCAGATACGAGTCGCGCCCGCATAGCACAGGCCGGGTCCCGGCGCCTAAGCCGGCCTAGGCGTCAGCCGATGGATCGAACAATTTGCGGTGCTCGTCGAGCGCATACCGATCCGTCATCCCCGCGATGTAGTCGGAGACCAGTCTCGCCCGCTGCGGCGTCTGCGCGCGCTCGGCATGCTCGCGCCAGTCGTCCGGCAGGAGGTTTGGCTGCTCCAAGAAGCGCGGGAACATCTCCGCCACGACCCGACCCGCTTTCGACATCATGCGGTTGACCCGGGTGTGTCGGTACATCCGTGTGAAAAGGAACTCGCGCAACGGCGCGTTCCCGGCGAGCAGCGCCTCCGAGAACCCGACGACCGGCGCGTCGGCCGCGCGAATGTCTTCAGGAGACTGCGGCGCCAAAGCTGCGATGCGGCGGCGACTTTCCGCGATCACATCGTCGACCATCGCGCCGAACACGCGCCGCAAGGCCTCGTGCCGCAGACGCCCCTCCTCGAGCCCCGGGTATTTCCGCTCAACCTCCTCGACGCAGTCGCAAACGATCCCAAGCTCGCGCGTCTCGTCCAGCGTGAACAGCCCAGCCCGCAACCCGTCGTCTAGATCATGATTGTTATAGGCGATGTCGTCGGCGATCGCCGCAACCTGCGCCTCGGCGCTTGATTGCGTGTGCAATTCGAGATCGTGACGCCGGTTGTATTCGGCGACGCCGTACGGCGCCGTGTCGACGTCGATGGGTCCGTTATGCTTGATCAGACCTTCAAGCGTCTCCCATGTCAGATTGAGGCCGTCAAACTCGGCGTAGCGGCGCTCGATCTCGGTGACGATGCGCAACGCCTGACCATTGTGGTCGAACCCGCCATAGGGCTGCATGAGCTCGTTCAGCACCCGTTCGCCGGCATGGCCGAACGGCGTGTGCCCCAGATCGTGCGCCAGCGACAACGCTTCGGCGAGGTCCTCGTCCAGGCCCAGCGCTCGGGAGATCGTGCGCGCGATCTGCGCGACCTCGATCGAATGCGTCAGGCGGGTGCGGAAATAGTCGCCCTCATGCTCGATGAAGACTTGTGTCTTGTGCTTGAGCCGGCGGAACGCAGCAGAATGAATAATGCGGTCGCGATCTCGCTGAAAGGGCGATCGATGCGCGCTTTCAGGCTCCGGATAGAGCCGCCCTCGGCTCTTGGCGGGGTCCACGGCGTAGGCGGCGGTCTCGCGTTTCATCGGCGTTAATCTCAGCCTTCGCTTGCGGCCAGCGCCAAAGCGCATAAGTTTCGCTCAGACGTACCCGAATACGAGCTGTGAGGGAATTCCTAGTGGACGCGACAAACAACGCCCCTCAGGTGACTGACGCCGCCTTCAAACGGATCGCCGAGATCATTGAAGCCGAAGGCGCGCCGAAGATGTTGCGCGTCGCCGTTCTGGGCGGCGGCTGCTCGGGTTTTCAGTATAAGTTCGAGCTGACGGACGCAGCGGAAGACGACGACCTGGCCCTCGAAAAGGACGGCGTCACTGTCCTGGTCGACGCCGTTTCGCTCCCGTTCCTGAGCGATGCGGTGATCGATTACAAGACTGAGTTGATCGGCGCGCGTTTCGCGATTGAAAACCCGAATGCGTCGTCCAGCTGCGGCTGTGGGACAAGCTTTTCGATCTAGATCCGCGCCCGTGCAAGAGCTGTGGCGTTGCCTTGGCGCAACAGCCTTGGGGCTGCGTTTGTTCGCTGAAAGCGCTCATCTGTAAGGCTATAGAGCCAGTGCAGCTCAATATTGAGGCGCCAGATCTGCTCCGCCTAAATAAATCGCAAGACTGTGTCTTTTCGAAACGTGAGACTTTTGGCACGATGAAGTGACCGGGTCTGTGGCGTTGTCGTCGAACAGACGAGCGTCTCCGCTCCCGCAAGCAATGACTTGCGACAAGAACATCGACAATCAGTTGGTGGTTCTTGCAGGAGTGAACAGTTTGAGGACGCCAGAAAACTCGATCAAATCCGACCCGGATTTTGTCAGACAGTTGGAAGGATTCAGCCTGACGACAGCTGAAATTCTCTACCGTATGCCTGACGCTAAATCGATCCTACAGCCGTTTATTTGGCAGGATTACGATGTTGCTCCAAGGTTTCCCAAACTCTATACGTTTTTGGACTAATGGGAGCGTGAACAGGCAGGGCCGATCCACTCTGTCAGAATTGCGCATCGGGAGCTGCTCGGCCCCGTCGAAATCAGACAGGCGCAAGAACTGAAGCTGAACTGACGTCTAACACCGATCCGCTCACTTCTCTGGAACGATCCGCAACAATGGCGCAGCGCGGGCTATGATCTCCGCTGCAACAGGCGCGGCGGTGCGGCCGGCGACGCGGACCGGCTCTGGTCCCGATCGATCCTCCGCTTGGTCAAAACTCACCAGCACCAGGTATCTGGGGTCATGAACCGGGAAAGCGGCCACGAATGAGGCGATGACGTTCTCATCGACATACCCACCCGCGGCGCTGGCAAACTGCTCGGCGGTTCCTGTTTTTCCACCGACGGCGAGGCCGAACACGTCGGCGGACCTGCCGCTGCCCTCCGTGACCGCCAACCGCATCACGCGGCGCATCAAATGCGACGTGCGCGGCGAGATCACGCTGCGCTGCGGTGGCTGTTCCGCATTTGGGTCTTTCGCCAAGAGCGTTGGCGTCACCTGTCGACCTTCGTTCAGGATTGTCGCGACGGCGGCGGCGAGATGCGTCGGCGTCACCGAAATGCTATGCCCGTAGGCTGCCGTGGCGGTGGCGGCGTCGCCCCAGTTGTCGGCCCAGACCGGTCTCGCTCCGCCCGCCTCAATCATCTCGAGCCCGGTCGGCGCATCGAAGCCGAGCGCCCTGAAGAACCTTCGCTGCGCCGGCGCCCCCGCTTCCAACATCAGTTGCGCGGCCACGATGTTTGAGGACTGCGCAAAGGCTTCAGCGACCGTGACGGGCTCACGGATCGGATGCAGATCGCTAATCGGCCGACCAGCGATCGAAAAACTCTTGGGCGGGTCAAGGACTTCATCGGGGTCCGCCAAGCCCATTTCAAAGGCCAGCGCCCATGTGAAGATCTTGAAGACCGATCCCAACTCGTAAAGACCCTTCGCCGCCCGCGGAAAGAAGCGGCTGCGCTCTTTATTCTCGATATCCGCCTTGGTCGGTCGCTCGCCGGGATCGAAATCTGGCAGCGAGGCCATCGCCAGCATCTCGCCTGTGCGGGCGTCCATGATCAGCCCAACCGCGCCTTCCGCGTCGAACGCGGCGACGCCGCGCGACAGAACGTCGTGCACAAGGGTCTGCAGACGCATATCGACGCTGAGCCGCAGAGGACCGGCCGACGCCGGCTGTTGAAGGCGGTTTTCGAGCCCGGCCTCCAGCCCCGCCTGGCCGACGCCGTCGATGTCGGTGTAGCCCAGCAGATGCGAGGTCGCCCGTCCGGCCACATATCGCCTGTCGTAACGCTGGGTGAGGCTGATCGCCGGAATTCCAAGATCGTGCGCCGCCTGGGCCAGACGCGGGCTGATCGGCCGCTCAATCGGACGGGTCTTGGCGTTGCCGTCGATCGCGCCCAGCGCAATCTCGCGGCGGATATCCTCTTCCGAGACAGTCGGCAGCAGTTCCGCCAGTCGGATCGCGGCCTCGTCGCGCTCTTTCTCGCTCCGAAGCAACCGGGTGTCCAAATCCAGCTCGAAGGTCGGAACGCTCAAGGCGAGGGGCAAACCGTTCCGGTCGACGACGTCGCGCCGAGGCCCTCGCTTCGTCGAGGTCTCCGCCGGAGCCTCCACGAACGCCACAACCCTTTTTTGTCCCGCCAACTCCGCCAGCTGAAGACCGACCGCTCCCATGCTCAGTGCGAAGACCGCGCCAAGGCACAGCAGCCGCCGACCGCCGAGGCTCGCCGATCGGTCGCGGACAGGCCGTTCCTGGCGCAATTTGAGGCGGGTGAAACTCACCTTCAGTCTCCGCGCGCTGCGCCCGCGGCGACGAACCCGAGCGTCCAATCAATCGTCGTTTGTTGTGAAAGCGTTAGCGTCTCTCCGTGCCGGAAACCGTGACGAACGCCACGCACCGGCAAGTCGGCCAACGCGACCAGCCGGTCAGGCCCGGCGGGCGTGAGTTCGTTGCGCACAGACGGCGGCAGAGACGCGGTGATCGCGTTCAACGCTTCCGGGCTGTTGAGGTATCGCCATTCGGCCTCCAACAACGCGATATCGACCTCGAGCGTGGCCTGTTTGTCTTTGAGGTTGTCGATGCGATCCAGGCGGGCTTGCCCTTCCTCTTTGACGCCGTAGCTCACAAGGAAGGTCGCGACCACCAATCCGGCCGCTCCGAAGTGAAAGATGCTCGTCATCGTCGTCACTCCCTTTCCAATTTGCGCTCACGCGCGGTCCCGCGCCAAGTCCCGCGCCAAGGGCGGCGCGCCCAGAACCGCCAGATCCACATCCCTCGCCGGCGCCGTCGTTCGCCGAGCTGCGCGCAACTTGGCCGAACGGGCCCGCGGATTGCGCCGCACCTCGTCCTCGCCAGCAGTCGCAGCGCCCTTGATCACTGATAGAAATGTGGGGTCGTCACGGTTAAGTTCGGGTTGATGCCGGGAGCCCCCAGGGGCTCGACCCGTTCGTTCCTGAAAGAACCGTTTCACCATGCGGTCCTCGAGCGAATGGAACGTCACAACCGCCAGCACGCCGCCTTCGCCGAGGGCTCTTTCAGCGGCCTCGAGCGCCCGCCCCAATTCGCCAAGTTCGTCGTTCACAGCGATGCGGAGCGCCTGAAACGTCCGCGTGGCCGAATGAGGCTGGCCGGGTTTCGGGCGCGGCATGACGCTCTCGACGATTTCAGTGAGGCGCGACGTCGTCTCGATCGGCGCTTCGTCTCTAGCCGCGACGATCGCTTTCGCAATCCGGCGCGACGCCCGTTCCTCGCCATATTGGAAGATCACATCCGCCAGCGCCGCCTCGGCCAGCGTCGCGACCAGATCGGCGGCGGTTTCGTCCTGATCGCCCATCCGCATGTCCAGCGGACCGTCCTGCATAAACGAAAAGCCGCGCTCGCCGGCGTCGATCTGCATCGAAGACACGCCGATGTCGAGCACCACTCCATTGAGCGGACGCCCGGCGTAGACTTCGGCGCTGATATCGAGGCCGCTGAATTCTTTCTGATCGAGGATCAACCGGCCGCCGTAAAGCGGCGCCCAGGCTCTGCCCCGTTCAATCGCTTCAGGATCACGGTCGAGCGCGATCACCCTCTCGGCGCCGCCCTCCAGCAGCGCACGCGCGTAACCGCCAGCGCCGAAAGTGCCGTCGACGAAGTCGCCGCCCCGCGACGGATCGAGCGCCTCGACAACCTCCCTCAGCATCACCGGATCATGAAGAGGCGCGGCCGCGTCACGCGCTGCGATCATCGCCTCGCGAGTTGACGGCAGATCGCTCATGATCCGCCCTCTTTCGCGTTCACCCAAGGAAGCTGATCAGCGTTTTCCCGCGCCCGACGACGCGCCTCGGCCTGACGTTCGGCGAAGCGATCCGGGTTCCAGATCTGAAACTTCTTGCCCATGCCCGCAAACAAGGCGAGGCCGTCGAGCCCGGCCGCGTCGATCTCCTGCTCGTTGAGCATGATCCGTCCTTCGCCATCGAAGGGCGCCTGCCGGAGGCTCGCCAGCACCGCGGTCGCCAGACTGTCATGGCTCTCCGTCAACGGGTTCATGCGCTCCAGCGATGACGCGATGCGTTCGATCTCGCTGGAGCCGTAACCTTCCAAGCAAGGCAGATCAGAGAGCGGCTGCGCCACGCCGACGCCGCGGAAGCTCTCTTCTTCGAGCACGTCGCGGAACTTCGAAGGAACCGAAACCCGGCCCTTCTTGTCGATCTTCTGAGTGAAATTCGAAAGGAACAGCTTCATCGCGCTTTCGCCTGGCTCGCTTGCCTATCCGTTCCTTTGACGCGGTCGAGGCTGGCGGGACGCGGAGATTGCCGGGCGACCCTCGCTCTCGCCCATAGACCTCGCGCGTCCCGCGAAACCCGCCTCAATCGGGTCCGAACCTCCAGCCGGTGAGCGTGTCTCGCGCCCGTTTTCGGGTCTGACGAGACCGGCTGACGATCCGATCAACAACGAACGGGGCGGTGGGATGATGGGGGATGGGGATACCGACCCGCCGTCCGTCTGGATTTGGTATACTATGGGATTTAATGGGTTTCAATGGGATTAATGGCCATAAACAACCCAATTCCTTCTATTTCTGCCCTTTCGAACGTGAACAAAGCATTAACTCGGCTGTCGCCGGCGAAATGCAGCGTCGGAAATTTGGGAAAATTTGGGTTTGGGCCCCCATGCGACATCGGCATCGCACCGTCGCAAGAGGCGCAAAAGACGTGAGAGGCGTGAGAAGCGCAGGGCCCATTCGCATGGCCCAAGCCGGCGCGCGTCCGATCTCGGACGACATCAGGAAAAGGCGTCGGACGGTCTGTAAGCCGGGTTCTGTCCCCGCAGTTCGGCCCTGCTCGGACCGCGCCGCGATAGATGGCTATTCATCTGGGACGCCGATTGCTCGACGCCTCGTGCAGCCTACCCGGATGACGGGCGGAAGACGCGCCCTGTGGTGTGACCCACTGTCATCCCTATTCGACCTTGCTCCCGGCGGGGCTTGCCGTGCCGCTCCTGTCGCCAGGCGCGCGGTGCGCTCTTACCGCACCGTTTCACCCTTACCGCCCTATTGGACGGCGGTCTGTTCTCTGTGGCGCTTTCCCTCGGGTTCGGGGTCGCCCCCTTCCCCGGCCGGGCGTTACCCGGCGCCGTGTCTTCATGGAGCCCGGACTTTCCTCGACGCGAAACACGCCGCAGCCATCCGACCATCCGACAGAAGTGATATGCGGAGAACGGCGCGGCGCGTCAATGCAGGTCCGTCAAAGGGACGGAGCGCGCGGCGAGCCAAAGCCGCAGCCCTGTGCGGCGCTTTCGGCTCGGAGCAAGATCGCAGCTCGTCAAAGGAAAAACGACGCGCGCTCGATCTGGACTTCCACGACTGCATTGCGTATCTCACCGCTCTGCCGCTCAAGTCAGCGGTTCAGGCGTCGTGGCGGAGTGGTTACGCAGCGGATTGCAAATCCGTGTACGCCGGTTCGATTCCGGCCGACGCCTCCAATAAAATCAACACCTTTCATCGATTTTTACGCCGCATCCCGAGCTGCCCGCGTTTGACCGCGCCAATGCGGCGTCAGAATCGGTGCGTTCCTCTCGCGTCACTGAATGTCAGCTTTCGCGCTTGCTCAGGGCACTCCACGAAGCGCGATCTCCCTTAGCGTTCGGGCGAAACCTGACACTGCGGACGCGCGACAGGTTCGACGAAAGGCGGATCCAAGTCTTACTTCGGGTTCGCCAACGCGACGCGAAACCCGCCAGTCAGGTGATGTCCTGTGACCCGATGCGCCGCAAAAGCAAAGCGTCTAATTCAACCGCAACAGTGGCGCAGGCTAGCCGCGACGCCTCTTCACGGTGCATGATTTTTCCAAAGCGCGAGTCGGGCGCCATGAAAACAGAGGAAAAATCAGGAACATGAGCGATAAAGTCGCCGCCGAACAAGCGCTGCGGGAGGCCGCGCTCCACTATCATTCGCGCCCAACCCCCGGGAAACTCGCGATCCGTGTGACGAAACCCATGGCGTCGCAGCGAGATCTGTCGCTCGCCTACTCGCCCGGCGTGGCTGAAGCCTGCTTGGAGATCCACCGGGACGAGGCGGACTCGTACAAGTACACCGGCCGTGGCAACCGCGTGGCCGTCATCTCGAACGGGACCGCGGTGCTGGGCCTTGGCGACATCGGCGCGCCGGCGTCCAAGCCGGTGATGGAGGGCAAAGTCGCCCTCTTCAAGAAGTTCGCCGAGATCGACGGCTTCGACATCGAAGTCGCCGAGACCGACCCCCAAAAACTGGCCGAGATCGTGATCGCTCTGGAGCCGACGTTCGGCGCTGTGAACCTCGAGGACATCAAAGCCCCCGAGTGCTTCGAGGTCGAGCGCATCTGCAAGGAGCGGATGAACATCCCGGTCTTCCATGATGATCAGCACGGCACCGCGATCGTTGTCGCAGCCGGAGCGATCAATGCGCTGAAGATCGCGGAGAAGACATTCGACGAGATCCGGATCGTGACCGTCGGCGGCGGCGCCGCGGGCATCGCCTGCCTTTCGCTGCTGATGGATCTCGGGGTGAAGCGCGAGAACATCTGGGTGCTCGACCGCAAGGGGCTCTGCCACATGGGGCGGACGGACCTTGATGAAACCAAACAGCGCTTCGCGCAGCCGGATCAGGGCGAAACGCCCCAGTTGGCTGATGTGATCGGAGGCGCGGACTTTTTCCTCGGCGTCTCCGGCCCCGGCGTGCTCACCGCAGACATGGTCAAGCAGATGGCCCGCGACCCGATCATCATGGCGCTGGCGAACCCGACGCCCGAGATCTGGCCGCACGAGGCGCGTGAGGCGCGCGAAGACGCGATCATCTGCACGGGGCGCTCCGACTATCCCAATCAGATCAACAACGTCCTGTGCTTCCCCTTCATGTTTCGCGGCGCGCTCGACGTCGGCGCGACGCAGATCAACGACGCGATGAAGGTCGCTTGCGCCGAAGCGTTGGCCGAGCTCGCCCGCAAAACCTCCTCGGCGGAGGCCGCGGCGGCGTATCAAGGCGAGCGAATGGTGTTTGGACGAGACTATCTGATCCCGAAACCCTTCGATCCAAGGCTGCTGTCCAACGTTGCGGGCGCCGTGGCCCAGGCTGCGATCGAATCCGGCGTCGCAACCAGACCCATTGAGGTCGACAGGTATCGCGAGCAGCTCGACCATAGCGTCTTCAAAACCGCGATGCTCATGCGCCCTGTTTTCGACGCAGCACGCGCCTCGGGCCGGCGGGTCATCTTCGCTGAAGGCGAGGACGAACGCGTGCTCCGCGCCGCCCAGGCCATGGTGGAGGAAGGCATCGACCACCCGATCCTGATCGGCCGCCCCGAAGTGATCGCCACCCGGATCGAGCGCGATGCGCTGCCGTTGCGGCCCGGTGAAGACTTCGAGATCGTCAACCCACAGAATGATCCGCGCTACCGAGACTATTGGCAAACGGTGCACTCGATCCTCAAGCGCAAGGGCGTGACGCCGGACACCGCGCGGACGATCGCGCGCACGAATACAACCGTCATTGGGGCTCTCGCCGTGCGGCTGGGACATGCGGACAGCATGATCTGCGGCACCTCCGGCCAGTACCGCTGGCATCTCAATTACCTCGAGCAGATCCTCGGCGGCCTGGACGACGGCGACGGCGGGCGCCTCCATCCGATCGGCGCGCTTTCGCCGGTTATCCTCGAGCAGGGCGTCATCTTCATCTGTGACAGCCAGGTGCATCTTGAGCCGACGCCAGAGCAGCTCGCGAGCATTTGCATCGGCGCCGCGCGCCATATCCGCCGCTTCGGGGTGGACCCAAAGATCGCGCTGCTGAGCCACTCGGTGTTCGGGAGCACGGCGGGCGGATCGGGGCCGACGGTGCGCGCCGCGCTGGAGCTTCTCGACGGCATGGAGGTCGACTTCGAGTACGAGGGCGAAATGCACGCCGACCATGCGCTGGATCCGGAGCTGCTTGAACGGGTCTTCCCGGGGTCGCGGCTGACCGGCAAGGCCAACTGTCTGGTGTTCGCAAATGTCGACGCCGCCTCGGGCTCCCGGAACATCCTCAAGCAGCTTGTCGGGGGCCTGGAGATCGGACCGATCCTGATGGGCATGGGCAACAAGGCGCATATCGTCAGCCCATCGGTGACCCCACGCGGTCTTCTCAACATCGCCGCGCTCGCGCGGACACCGGTGGCGCATTACGGATGACGGGCTTTGTCGGCGCACAGCACGCGTTTCATGACGCCGATTTCGTGCGCGGTTGGGCGGACCGGTTCGTCCCGACCGCGCCACGGCTGCAATTGTTCGACATGGTTCTCGACCAGATCGAGGCGATCGGCGCGCCGGCGCCGCATGTTGTCGAACTTGGCGCAGGCCCTGGCTACATGGCGCGCCACATTCTGGAGCGCCATGATCGATTGACGTATGAGGCGCTCGACTTCTCGAAGGTCTTCATCGATATCGCGCACGAGACGATCGGCGATCTCACGCATCGCGTTGTTTTCACCGAAGCAGACCTGACCGACCAGTCATGGCCCAGCGCACTGACGCGGCGACCGGATGCGATCATCTCGACCTGGGCGCTCCACGACCTGGGCGGCCGACAACCGGTCGCTGACGTCTACGCCAGGTGTTTTGAAACGCTGCCCGCAGGCGGCGTGCTCGTGAACGGCGACTTCATCAAGCCCGACGGCACGTCTTGGGAGTATGAGCCGGGCCGCTTCGAGATCGCCGCGCATCTGGAGTTTCTGCGTCAGGCCGGCTTCCAAGATCCGCAGTCGATCGCACATCTGGAGCCGAACATCGTCGATCCGACCTCTTCTCAGAACTACGCCTGCATGATCGCCTGGCGCTCGGCGGGCGGCCGGAACGGTTAGGCGGAGGAGAGCGATACAGTGCGTCGTCGAAGAAACTGACGGCGCAGTTGACCCAAATCCGTCGCCCGAGCGCCATCGCTCCAAGCCATTTGTCCTCCGCGGGCTCGAACAGGCCAGTTCTTTACGTCGGCTCATCGCTCAAAGCTTTTGACGCAGAAGATATCAGAGCTTGTCGGGCAATCGACAGGATCTGTGGCGCCGCAGACGCTAGGGCCTCCGCGAAGAGCCGTTCGCGTTGCATGCGACAAAGGTCAACAGACGTGGTTTCATTGTTGGCTCGAGGGGCGCGATCGGCGCTTCGTATCAGCGGTGTACTGACGACGCCGCAGCAAAACAAAAAGGCGTCGCCATGCCCGCCCGTTTCACCTTGTACTATTGGCCAATTCCCTTCCGCGCGCAGAGCATCCGCTACATTCTCGCTTACGCGGGCGAGACCTGGAGCGAGCCAGGCCGTGAAGACGTGCTTGCGCTCTATCAGGGGCCGATCGCCAAGCAGCCCATGCCCTTCATGGGGCCGCCACTGCTGCGCGACCACCAGGAAGACGTCTGGATATCGCAGTCGTGCGCAATCGCGAGCTACCTGGGCGAGGTCCTGCATCTGACGCCAGGCGCTCCGGCGAAGGATGCGCTGACACAGAAGGTTCTCGGAGACTGTGTGGACGTTTTGCAGGCGCTGACGCGAGATTGCGGCGCCACGATGTGGACGGCGGAGGAGTGGACCATGTTCGCCGAGCACCGTCTTCCACGTTGGCTCCAGATCTTCGAGGAACTGGGCGCGCGCCACGATTTAAAGCCCGGTTCAGGAACCTTGCTGGGCACGCCGGAGCCCGGCGTCGCTGATCTTGCGTGCGCGGCGCTCTGGACCCCGATCTGCGACAAGCTGCCCAAACTGCAGAGCGTTATCGCCGAACACGCGCCGAACGTGCTGGCTCTCTCCCAACGCTTATCGAACCTGGCGCCCATAGAAGCCTTGCGCGCCGAGCAGGCGGAGCGGTGGGGCGACGTCTGGTGCGAAGGACAAATTGAAGAGTCGCTGCGCAATGTGCTGGCGAGCTGGCGCGGCTGAGATCCGGCCCGGTTCCTTCGCCGCGAACCCGTGTGTGGCCGCGAAAGGGATGAAGCCGCCGTCAGGCGCGCCCACCGCATAGGCGGCTATCGAGGGCGACGCAGATGGCGCCGCGCTTCCCCGCACTGCCCTGCCCTTCCCTGCGCTTCCCTTCCAAGCGCTTCCTTTTCCGCTTCATGTCGGTCGCGGTCGTCAGATGGAACTGGCCGGTCCGACCGCGCTGAGAGCGTTGCAAGATATTCACGTGACCTGAGAGGTTCGCGCCGCAAACGTTTGCGCAACGGATGAATCAGCAACTGGGTAAAGCGCAGTGCGCGGCCGGGTCACAATCAGAGACGTCGCAGAGCATGCCGTCAGCCTCGACTTTCGCGACGACGCCGCGCCGGTCTTCGAGTTCGAGCCCGGGGCCATCGTCGTTCATCGTCAGCGCGAGGGACGGTTTGTCTCGCATGTGAGCTACATCGACCCTTCCGACGGACCTTATCCCTTCTTTGACGGCGCCGGCGCGATCGTCACTTGATCGCGACGTGGACGCACCGATCACCGCTGACCACAAACGGCTTCATCGCAACAGCAGACGTGGGAGCGGCCGTCTCGCCGGTCTGGCGAGCGGCTAAAGCACGATCTCGCGCGCAGGCGTAAAGTGATCGAGGTCCCGAGGCTGATACACATATTGATCGAACACCGACTTGTTGAGTTCGACCCCGAGCCCCGGCTTGGTCGGCAACTTGAAGGCGCCGTCGGAGAACTCCAGAGGCTCGACCAGGATCTCCTGGCGCTCCGGCACGGGAATGTACTCCATAATGCGGAAATTCGGCATGCACGCGGCGGCATGGATCGTCGCCGCCGTGCAAACCGGGCCGTTGCAGTTATGCGGTATGACAGGGCAATAATAGGCTTCCGCCATCATAGCGATCTTGCGCAGTTCGTTCATTCCGCCGGTGTAGATCGCGTCCGGCTGTATGTAGTCGCAGGCGTATTTCTCCAGCACTTCCCGAAACTGGTGACGGGCGACGTAGCGTTCGCCCGTGGCGATGGGCGTCTTCGTGCTGGCTTTGAGCTGAACGAAGGCGTCCAGGTTCTCGGGAGGCAACGGCTCCTCGAAGAAGTAGAGATCATACTCCTCGAAACGCTGCGCCAACCGTCGCGCCTGGGGCAGGTCAAAACGACCATGGGCGTCGACCATCAGCCAGACGTCCGGGCCCACAGCCTCTCGCACCTGGCGCACGCATTCGATAGCGATGTGTTCCTGCTCTGGGGTCATCGAATGCGCCGCAAAGCCAAAGGGCGACCACTTCAAAGCCGTGAAGCCGTTTTCAACAGCTCGTGCAGCGCTTTCAGCGTACTCGCCGACGCTGGTCTTACCCATGCGGGTCTTCATGAACCAGTAGTTGCCGTAGGCGGGGACGCTGTCGCGGTACGGCCCCCCGAAGAGCTCGTAACACGGCACGCCGAGCGACTTGCCCTTGATGTCCCAGCACGCGATCTCGATGGCGCTCAAAGCCACGTTGACCAGCAGGTCCGACCGCAGGAACTGGCCTCGATACCGGTCTTCCCAGATGTGCTCGATCCGACGCGGATCTTTGCCAATGACGGTGCGCTTATAATCCTCGATCAGGGTCGTCATTGTGCGTTCGAACGGCTCGATCGTCGCCTCGCCGACGCCTGTGACGCCCTCGTCGGTTTCAACTTCGATGAACACCCAGTTTCTTCGATGCGCCTCGACCAAATAGGTTTTGATGTCGGTGATCTTCATTGCGCGCTCCCCTCTTCGAGCTGGCTGGCCAGCGCGAGCACTTGCCGCCAAGTCTCCGTCGGCACGGCGATAACGCCGTTGCTTCGGCGTCTCTGCTCGCGCTCCCGCTCGCCGGGGATTTCCACTCGGTCAAAGCCGCGCGCCGGCGGGCAGTTTCTCAAGTCCGATAGCAGGTCCTCCGCCGCGGCTTGCAACGCGCCTGGCTGCCGAAATCTCTGGGTATCCACTGCGAGCACAAACCAATTGCACTCTGGCGAGGACGGGCCGAGCATCGCTTCGCCGATCAGTTCGGCCATGAGCGATAGCGCGTAGCCCTTGTGTCCGCCCATTGGCAAAATCGCTCCGCCATTGAAATAGTCCTCGGGATCGCGTGTGGGATCGCCGTTGCGATCGATCACGCAGCCCTCGGGCACCAGAGCCCCGGCGGAGCGCGCGGCGTAGAGCCAACCGCCAGCGATCACGCCAGTCGCGAAATCCATAACCACTGGTCCTCGGTCGCCGCCAGGGATGCCGATGCACCACGGATTGGTCGGCAGCATGCCGCGCGCGCCTCCATAAGGCGCCACCATGCCGTGAACCCGATGATTACCGCCGCCGGTGCAAATTGTGAGGAAGCCCTTTTCCGCCGCGTGTTCCGCAAAGGCGCCATGACGGCCGGTGTGTCCGGTGTTGAGCACCGACACCGCAGCCAACCCGTTGCTCCCCGTCAATGAAACAGCGGTCTCATAAGCGAGCTTCATCGCGGGAATGCCGTTGCCCATGCCGCCGTCCACTTCGGTCACACCTGTCTCAGTCGTGCGCGCCTGAGGGAGGACGTCGACCCGCATCGAGCCGTTTCTCATCCGCTCGGCGTATTGCATGACGCGCATGACGCCGTGGCTTTCGACTCCGCAAAGATTGGCTTCTATGAGGTGCTCGGTGATGGTTCGGCTGACGTCGTCCGCACAGCCCAAGCGACGGAAGATCTCGACAATGATCGCGAACGCTTCATCCGCCGCAACCTCCTGACGGCCGCCGCGAAGCTCAAGTTTGCTGGTTACGTTGCTCATGTTTGTCGCTCCTGGAGGCTTTGGCCCAAACTGTCGGCGACCCAATAGAAGCAGTTTTCCTGCAAAAGCGAATTCCAGTTCGACCGCGCCGCGATGATCTTCCTGCTGATGCGACGCGGTTCATCGGTGAGCTGGTCGCAAGGGCTGCCAGGACGACGCGAAGCGGTCGCGCCGCGTCTGCTTCCACCCTGCAACGGCGCACCGTTGGGCGCGCAAAGTTGTCAGGTTCCAAGCAAGCGTAATCGGGTGCGCGTCATCGGAGATGCGGGCCGCGCTTCAGCTAAGACGCCGGCGCCTTGGCGCGATGAACCAGGGTGTCCCCTCCCCTAGAAAACGCGTCCGCGTCAGCCTGAAGCTTCTCGTTGAGGGGCGATTTCTCGCAGGCGGGATCGGTGGCGGCGGCGTCGCCGGCGAGCGCCATCGCCTGACAGCGGCACCCGCCAAAATCGATCTCCCGCCGCTCGCAGGAGCGACAGGGCTCCTGCATCCAATCGACGCCTCGATAGGCGTTGAACGCGTCCGACTTCTCCCAGATCTCCGACAGCGGTCGGTCGCGCACGTTCTCAAAAACGAGATGCGGGATCGTGTCGGCCGCATGGCAGGGCATCACCGCGCCAGACGGGGTGACGACCAGGCCGACAGAGCCCCATCCGCCCATGCAGGCCTTGGGAAAACGGGCGAAATAGTCCGCCGCCACGTAGTCGATGACCAGCGCGCCGCGCAGACGGTTGCGAGCGTCGTCGATGATCGTCTCGGCCGCTTCGACCTGTCGCCGCGTGGGCATCAGCGCCGCCTGGTTCTGCAGCGCCCAGCCATGAAACTGCACTGTCGCAACCTCCAAGCGGCGCGCGCCAAGCTTCACTGCAAGGTCGATGGTGTCCTCCAGCTTCTCGAAGTTCCGCCGGTGCATGACCGCGTTCACGGTTAGAGGCAAACCCTCCGCGGCGATCCAGTCGGCGACCTGCATCTTCCGCTCGTAGCCGCCAGCGTAACCGCCGATCTCGTCGGCGATCGCTTTGGTCGGGCCCTGAATCGACAGCTGCACGTGCTCAAGACCGCGCCGCGCCAGCTCTGCGATGCGCTTTGCGGTCAAGCCGACGCCGGACGTGATCAGGTTGGTGTAGAGATCCGCCTCCGCCGCCGCCTCGGTCAGGTCTTCGAGGTCCCGACGGGAGGCGGGCTCGCCCCCCGAGAGATGCACATGCAGCACGCCGAGTTCACCGGCCTGGCGGAACACCTCGACCCACTGTTCGGTCGACAACTCGGCGTCGCGACGGATCAGCTCAAGCGGGTTCGAGCAATATGGGCAAGAAAGCGGACAACGATGCGTCAGTTCCGCCAGCATGGCTGTAGGATTAGCCGGCGTCATGGCGAGACATCCATCATGCGCTTCTCTATCAGATCGGTCAGGAAGGTCTTCACGTCGCCGGCGATCTGATCCCTCGGCGCGGCGTAGCGTTCCGCCAGCCGATCAACGATCTCGCCAAAGCTTCGAACCCCATCGACCTCGCCGAGGACCGCGATTGCGATCGCGTCGAGCGTGAGCACCCGTTCAGGCGCCAGCAGGAGCCAGCCGCGCTCGGCGTCCTCCCGGAGCTTCACGCCGCGGGGCAGCTTCGGAACGGAGGCGTCGTTGAGATCAGCCATGGCGATCGACGTCCTTCAGGCCTTCACCGGGCGCCCATGCGCCGGGCGGTGGGACACCTGGAGAAACATACGCTCCGTAGATCGCATCCAGCTGTGCCCAGAGAACATCCGTCTTGAAAATCAGCGCCGCAGCCGCCGCTTCCTGTTTCTCCGCTGTATCGGCATGCTCCAGCACATAAGCGAGACCAAAGGCGACGTCCTTCGGCGCCTGGTCGAGCCGGGTGCGAAAGTAGGCGAGCGAATTCTCGTCTGCGAACTCGTAGTGCCGCAGAAGCCCGGCGATTCGGTCCCGGTGGATCTTTGGCGCGAACAACTCGGTGAGCGACGAGGCAACAGCCTCCAGCAGCGTCGCGTCCCGGACGAACCGCACATAAGCTTCGACAGCAAACTTACAGGCGGGGAGCGCGCCCGTCATCGAGGCGACGTAGCGCCGGTCGAAACCAACCGCCTCGGCCAGACGCAGCCAGCGCGCGATACCGCCTTCCTCGCCGGCGCTGCCGTCATGGTCTTCGATGCGGGAGCGCCACGCTCGGCGCATCTCGATTTCCTCGCAACGGGACATGAGCGCCGCATCCTTTCGGGGGATCGCCGCCTGATAGCAGTACCGGTTCAAGACCCATGCCCGTACTTGGTCCTGCGTACAGTCCCCGCCATGAAGCATGCCGTGGAACGGATGCTTGTCATGATAGCGCGCGTCGCCGATCGCGCGCAGCTTCGCCTCGAACGCCTCCCGCGACATTGGCTGGCTCATAGCGGGACCTCCATACGGTCGTATCTCACCTCCCAGCCCGCGCTCTTCGGAACCCGGCGCTTCTCCGAGCGCTCTTCGAACCCTGGACTGGCTTTGTTGGTATGGACAGAGACCTTGCGGGCGGCGCCTTCGAGAAAGAAAGCCGCTTTGCCCTTCGGCGCGAGAAGGGCCGCCGCCAGTCCGGGCGTGCGCCCAAAGGATGGATCGAGATCGCCGTTGGTCGGCCGAGCCCACACGCTCGGCGAATGGCGTTTTCCGCTACTCGGGCAAGGCGGCGGCGATACGATGATTTGCGCGCGAAGATCAGGGAAGCGGTCAGGACCGACCCATCCTCGGCGTTGACGGCGGCCACCACAGACGACGGCATGCGCCCGTTCAGATCAGGATCGCTCGACCAGCAGACTTCGCGGTTCGCGCAGCGGCGGTTCCATTGTCGAAAGCCGTCACCCGGTGGAAAGCCGTCGCTCGCGGCGGATCCCAACACAAAACAGCGGAGCTGAGCAGACTCGGCCCCGCTGCTGGAAACCTGGTTCAATTGTCCGTCGACCTAGCTCGGCCTAACGCCGAGCAGAGACATACATGTTGATTTCCATGCCGACACAAAGCTCTTCAGCCTTAGGTGCGCTCCAAACCATGTTATTACCTCCGTCCATAGCGCTGTGATCACAGAAAAAACGCTAGCGCAATTTGGAAACCGGCGCCAACATTATTTTCGTCGACGATTGGACTTCGCTCCAGATCGCCGATTTCAAGATGTAGTATTATGATACTACGTCTCCGACCGCTGTTTGTATTGCCGAATACTGCACGGTTGAGCTAGTGGGCGCCGCACCGCAGAGACGCGTCCGCACAAAAAACTGGGAGGAAAAGAATGATGAAAAAAATTTCTAACCTACACGTTGGGGTCTTGGCGTCCGCCGTCATTATCGGGGCGCCGTTGACATCTCAGGCCGACGGTCACCAAGGAATGGACGTGCCCAAGATAACGCCAACCGCCGTGTTGGAAGGGCTGCAGGATCCCTGGGACATGGCGTTCTTGCCCGATGGCACGATGTTCTACACAGAGAAATGCGAGGGGCTCTCGGTCAGAACGGCGGACGGCGCCGTGAACGCCTTGTACGGTATGGAGGAGACCGAGGGCTACGCGGATAGCGGCGACGACCTGTTCTGCGAAGGACAAGCCGGAATGCTCGGCGTCGTTCCGGACCGGCACTTCACAAAGAACCGCTACCTTTACGTCTATTCTTCTTCAACGAAGTATCACGGCGACGGCTGCAAGACGAACTTCGAGAAATGCGACGGCAATATCGTGATGCGGTTCACGGTCAGCGAAGACCTCAAGAGCGTCTCTGACCGAACTGACATCGTCACCGACATTCAATACAAGCCTTTCGATTCGGATCAGCCTTTTGGCGGTCCGGGCGCGCACAACGGCGGCCGGCTCCGCGTCGGGCCGGGTGGTTACATCTGGGTCGCCGGCGGCGATCGACACAGAGGGATCTGCCCTCAGGATGGAACGCTTTTATGCGGGAAAGTTCTGCGCATCGACTCTGACGGGAACGCGCACCCGGACAACAACCCGCCTGAAGGTTTCGACAAGCGCATTTACACTTATGGGCACAGAAACGTTCAGGGCATCGACTTCCGTCCAAGCGACGGCAAAGCGTTCACCGCTGAACATGGTCCTTGGCACAACGACGAGATCACGGCTCTTGTGAATGGCGGGAACGCTGGTTGGGACCCAGCGCAAAACACGGGTGGCCGCGGCGAGTGCCCGGATGAGTATTGTGGGTATGAGCCTAATCAGAAGGATGCGATGGATCCGGCGCTGCGTGCGGCCTACACCCCGATGAGCGACACGCGTTTCGAAGATCTGATGCCGGCCTCTTGGAACAACAACGGATACTCGCAAGGCACTGGCTCTGCGGCTTTTCTCAAGGGCGGCAACTGGGGGGTCTACGAGGGCCACTTGGCTGTCGGCATTATGGGCATCGGTTTCGGCGACACGCCTGAGGGTTCCAGAATCGATATGATCAGCCTCACGCCGGATGGCCTGGGCATCAATGGGATCACGCGGATGCCTCTGGGCTTCTCGGCGCGGTTCCGGGGTCTGGTGATGGGACCGGACAACGCTCTCTACGTCGCCACAGACGCGGGCGACATCTACAGAGTGACGGCGGAAAGCCTCCAGTAACCTGTTAACAAATGCACCTGCGCCGCAGAACCGGCGCGGGTGTTTCTTTTGCGTCGTGGCAAGCCGTTGGCCGCGTCGGCCTCGAGGTTGTCGCTACTGATCGCACAAGATTTCAGAAAGGCGCCCCACGGCGGAGTCCGCCTTGATCGGGCGCTTCGGCTTTTCTTTCTTGTCAGTGCTCATCGCAGGCTTTTCCCACTTCCTGTCGGAGAAAAAAGTCCTCTGCAACGTTCTCACCGTGCGCTCCGAGCAATCGACCTCCAAAAGGCTCTGATAGCTCATCGCACCCATGACCGATGTGTTGTAGCGAATTCGCGTCCAAACCCGATGCGAGTCGTCCGTCACGTCCATCCGCGTCTCATCGAAGAAATGGATATCGCCGTTCGCTTCTTGGGAGTGAATACGCCACTCGTCGCCGTCGGCGGCCAAAGCGGCTCTCACCATCAGTGTGAGCATGAGGGAACAGAGTAAAACGACCGTCGCCCTGGTTTTGGTCATCGCGGGGTCTCCCAACAAAAAACGGATGGCGACCCTCAGCCCTTGGGTGTTCGCCTTACTCAGCTCAGCCCTTTGATCCGCAGACATCATACCCGATCACACGGCAATCGTCCGCTCCTGAGATAAAGCGGCCGTTTCAGCTCTGGGTGTCGACACCGTGGTTCGCCGCCCTTCCCGACGTCTCGGCCTCAGCTCAAAAGCGCCTCGATCTGATCGACTGCGGCGTCGACTTCTTGCTCGGAGTTGTAATAGTGCGGCGAGATCCGCAACAAGGTCGGAAGCGCCCTTCGCTCGGAATCGAGCCGAGTTGAGGCGGTCGCCGAAGCGCCGATCACATATCCCGAATCAGACAACTTGGCGCAGATCGTCTTGGGCTCGACGCCATCCGCCGAAAAGCTGACGATGCCGCATGGCTCTTCGCCAAGATCTCTCACAATGACCCGGTCGAGCCGGCTTAGCTTTTCTCGGCACCGAGCAGCCAGCGCACGAACGCGCTGCTCGATCACATGAATTCCGATCCTGTCGGCGTAGTCGACTGCCGCTCCGAGACCCATCCGCAATGCGTAGGAGTTCTCCCAGGTTTCGAACCGTCTTGCGTCGTCGCGCAAGGTGTATTGGTCGCGCGCCGTCCAGGGCGCCGCAAAATGATCGATCGTCACGGGCTCCAAGTCCTCCAACCACCTCTCCGCAACGAAAAGAAAACCGGTTCCCCTTGGCCCTCGAAGGAACTTGCGGCCTGTCGCCGAAAGGAAATCACAGCCCAGAGCTTTGACATCGATCGGCATCTGCCCCGCCGCCTGGCAAGCGTCCAGGAGGTACGGCACGCCGTGTTTCCGCGCGATGTTTCCCACCTCTTGCGCCGGATTGACCAACCCCCCGTTTGTCGGGACCCAAGTCATCGCAACGAGCCCGACATCATCGTCGATCATCCTCTCGAGGGCCTCGTGGTCGAGCATCCCAGACGCGTCGCTTGGCGCCACATCGATCTTCAGATCATCTCGCTTGGCCCGTTGGAGAAACGCGACATAGTTGGCCGCGTACTCAGCCTCGCAGGTCAGGATGCGCGAGCCTCACTTCAGTGGGAGCGCGTAGAATGCATGACACCATGCAACCGTTGCGTTTTCCGCCAAGGCGATTTCGCGACGGTTCGCGCCGATATGGCGGGCGATGCTGTCGTAGACGGCATCCAATTCCGCGGCCCGTTGCGCATGGGCCTGGTAGCCGCCGATGGTCGCTTCAAGTTCGGTGAACTCGATCACGGCATCAACGACAGGCTTGGGCATCAGGGCCGAACCACAGGCGAGCAAATGAACGCTGTGATTGACACCTGGAGTTTCAGCGCGGATACGCTCCAAATCGGCTTCAGTCATTTTTCGCATGTTCTCGCCGGTGTTTCAGACCCTCTCGGGCCGCAGAGACCAACATGGATTGCAGCGACAGTCGACCGATATCGCTGGCGCGTCGGCGGTGGGGATGACCGCTCTCTCTCGGCGGCGCGCATCCAGATCGCTGTATCCGCTTCTGAGGCGCGTATGCTTGGAGCGGACGGCGGAGTTGGCGCTATGCTGCGGCGCAGCAAGATGCTTAAACTGGAGGCATGTCTACTCGAATCGCTGTCATCGACCCGGATCGTGAACGCGCATTGCTGATTGTCGACGGCCTCAAGGAGGCTGGGGAGAACGACATTCATGTGATCGGAGACGATACCGGGGTCGCCCGAAGATTGGCCGAGATCAACCCGGACATTGTTCTGATCGATCTTGAGAACCCCAGTCGCGACGTCATGGAGCAGGTCGCGCACGCCTCCGGCGCGATGGAGCGGCCGGTCGCCATGTTCGTAGATCGGTCGGACGAAGGGATGATCCGCTCAGCAATCGAAGCGGGCGTCAGCGCCTATGTCGTCGACGGCTTGCGCAAGGAGCGCATCAAGCCCGTGCTGGAGGCGGCGATCGCGCGATTTCATTCGATCGCCCGCCTGCGCGCTGAACTCGACGCCACCAAGGCCGCCCTGGCCGAGCGGAAGATCCTCGACCGCGCCAAGGGCATTCTGATGAAGGCGAAGGGCCTGTCCGAAGAAGAAGCCTATGGCGCGCTCAGGCGCGCCGCGATGGATCAGAACCGCAAAATCTCCGAGATCGCGCAGAGCATCGTCACCGCCGCGGAGTTGTTGAAATGAGCGTCGAGCGAGGACAGGGCGAGATCGTCTGCGGTTTTATTCCGCTGACGGATTGCGCGACGCTGGTCGTTGCGCGCGAGTTTGGGTTTGCAGCCGAGGAAGGGGTCGACCTTGTGCTTCGGCGCGAAGCGTCATGGTCGAATATCCGTGACAAGATGGCGCTCGGCTTGTTCGACGCCGCTCACATGTTGGCGCCCATGCCGCTCGCCATGAGCCTTGGTTTGTCGGCTTTCGCCGCCCCTATCCATGCGCCGTTCGTATTGTCGGTGAACGGGGATGTCTTTGGGGTCTCACAGGCGTTGGCCTCGCGCATATCTGCAGCGCAAGGATCTGTTTTCTTTGATGAACCAAGGCTGGCCGCCGACGCTTTGGCGTCTGCTGCAGATCGGCGGCCGCTGCGCGTCGGCGTGCCTTGGCTGTTCTCGATGCACACTGTTCTCACCGACTACTGGCTCGGCCGCTGCGGTTTCGATCTGGATCGCGAGATCGCGCTGAACGTGGTGCCGCCGCCTTTTATGTCCGAGGCGCTGGCGGCCGGCGAGATCGACCTCTTTTGCGTCGGCGAGCCGTGGGGGTCCGCGGCGGGTGAGAGCGGCGCGGGCGCGCTCGTTCTCTCGGCCGCGTCGATCTGGAGCTTTGCTCCGGAAAAGGTTCTTGGCGTCGGCGAGCCGCTGTTGCGCGATCGCCCGGAGACTTTGGCGGCCCTGCTCAGGGCGCTTTATCGGGCCGCTGAGTGGGCGTCGCGCCCGATGCATCGCGGCGCCATCGCCGAGGTTCTTTCACGGCCCGAGTATGTCGACGCCCCGGCGGAACTGATCGAGCGCGCGTTGAGTGGCTCCTTGATCGTCAGTGGCGCGGGTGAAGTCAGAAACACGCCCCGTGCTCTCGAGCTGTTCGGGTCGGCCGCGACATTTCCGTGGCGCAGTCAGGCGGCCTGGATCGCCGCCCGGCTGGTCGACCGGCACGGTTTGGACGCGGATCTGGCGGCGCGTGCGAGCGACGTGTTCCGGCCCGACGTCTATCGGTCCGCAGTCTCGCGCATCGCGCCGAATCTGCCTGCCGCCTCGGCCAAACTCGAAGGCGCGATGCCCCAGGCGGTGGAGGCTCCCGGCGTCTCCGGCTCGCTTCGGCTTGGCCCGGATCAGTTCTTTGACGAGAGCGTCTTCGATCCCAACCAACTGTAGATGCATAGATTTTAGGCGCGGTATAATGTCCGCCTGTTTCGTGGTCACTTTGGGCTTGATGCGGCGCAGCATTTCTGCATCCTAAAGTCAGCGAGTCCAACGACGGTCGCGCAAAACATATGGCCGATGATCGGCCACTTCCGAGCATCGCCGCTCCTCACACAGGGATTTCTGGTCCCGGTCGTGATGGGCGGTTTTTTTGTTTGCGGCGCTGGTGTCGCCGCTGAGCAGACTGGAGGACTCCATGCGCTCATTCTTCTCTCGCCGTACGACGCTGAAAGGCGTTCTGGCCTGGGCCGTATCGGTCGGCCTGACCGCCGGCTCGGCTCAAGCCGAATTGCTGGATGTCGAAAAAGACGAGCTGAAATTCGGCTTCATCAAACTCACTGATATGGCGCCGCTCGCGATCGCCTATGAGAAAGGCTACTTCGAAGACGAAGGCCTGTTCGTCACGCTCGAGCCGCAAGCGAACTGGAAGGTGCTGCTCGATCGCGTGATCGACGGCGAGCTCGACGGCGCTCATATGCTTGCCGGGCAACCTTTGGCGGCGACAATCGGTTTTGGCACCGAGGCGCATGTCATCACGCCGTTCTCGATGGATCTAAACGGGAACGGGATCACCGTCTCGAACGAGATCTGGGAGGAGATGAAACAGTACGTGCCGCACGATGCGGACGGCAAGCCCATCCACCCGATCTCCGCATCGGCGCTGAAACCGGTCGTCGATCGCATCCGCGGCGAAGGCAAGCCGTTCAACATGGGCATGGTCTTCCCGGTCTCCACCCATAACTACGAGCTGCGCTACTGGCTCGCCGCTGGCGGACTGAAGCCAGGCTACTACTCGCCCGAGAACGTCTCAGGTCAGATCGACGCGGAGGTTCTGCTGTCGGTGACCCCGCCGCCGCAGATGCCGGCGACGCTCGAGGCGGGCACCATCTACGGCTACTGCGTCGGCGAGCCTTGGAACCAGCAAGCGGTGTTCAAAGGCATCGGCGTGCCGGTGATCACCGACTACGAAATCTGGAAGAACAACCCAGAGAAGGTCTTCGGGATCACCAAGGAGTTCGCAGACGAGTACCCGAACACGACCCTGGCGCTGACCAAGGCGTTGATCCGCGCTGCGATCTGGCTCGACGAGAACGACAACGCGAACCGTCCAGAGGCGGTGGAGATCCTCGCGCGCTCTGAATATGTCGGCGCCGACTACGAAGTGATCGCCAACTCGATGACGGGCTTCTTCGAGTACGAAAAGGGCGACCGCCGCGAGGCGCCGGACTTCAACGTGTTCTTCCGCTACTACGCGACGTACCCCTACTACTCCGACGCTGTTTGGTACCTGAGCCAGATGCGCCGTTGGGGTCAGATCGCCGAATCCAAGCCGGACAGCTGGTACGACGAAGTCGCCAAGAAAGTCTATCGCCCGGACATCTACCTGCAGGCCGCGCGCATGCTGGTTGACGAGGGTCTCGCCGCTGAAGCGGACTTCCCCTGGGACACCGACGGCTACCGTGATCCGCAGACCGAGTTCATCGACGGGATCACTTACGACGGGCGCAAACCCAACGATTACCTGCAGCAGTTCCCGATCGGCCTGAAGGGTGAGCAGAAAGTCTCCGGCAACGAGGTCGTCGGCGGCTGATCGCGCATCCTTGAACCGCAGGGCGGAGACGAGCCCGCCCTGCGCTTTTTCACTTAGTCACTTTCTCCAACGGACGGGAGCCCGCCATGGCCACCGCAACCGGCCCTCTTTCGCCATCCTCCTCGGAAGACGCAGCGACCGAAGCGCGTCGAGAGCGGCTCTTCGCCCGGATCAACAAGATCGGCAAATGGTTCGATCTGATCGGGCTGTCCTTCATCACGCCGCTTCTGCGCATTGGCGCAGGCGACAGCGTCAAGCAAAACACGCGCGATCTTTGGCGCCTGATCGGCGCGCCGTTGCTCGCGATTATCGCGTTCCTCTCGCTTTGGGCATGGTCGGCGCCGATGGTGCAGACATCGCTTGGCGCCGTGCCCGGCCCCGCACAGGTATGGGCGGCGGCGGAGCTGCTGCATCAAGACCATGTTCGCGAGCGAGAGAAAGGCGCTGCATTCTACGAGCGCCAGGAAGAGCGCAACGCCAAACTGATGGCGGCAGGCAAGGAAGATCGCGTCAAGTGGCGCGACTATACCGGCAAGCCGACCTACTACGATCAGATCTGGACCTCGATCCAGACAGTCCTGATGGGCTTCATGATCGGCACGGCGTTCGCGGTTCCGCTCGGGATCCTCTGCGGTCTGTCGCCGTCATTCCAGGCCGCGCTCAATCCGCTGATACAGGTCTTTAAACCCGTGTCGCCACTGGCCTGGTTGCCGATCGTCACGATGGTTGTTTCAGCGGTCTATGTGACCAAGGATCCAACCTTTTCGAAGTCCTTCCTGACCTCCGCCATCACGGTGACGCTCTGCTCGCTTTGGCCGACGCTGATCAACACGGCGCTGGGTGTCGCATCGATCGACAAGGACCTGGTCAACGTTGGGCGTGTCCTCAAGCTCGGCTTCTGGACCAAGGTTTTCAAACTGGTGCTCCCGTCGGCGCTGCCGTTGATCTTCACGGGTCTCCGCCTGTCGCTGGGCGTCGGCTGGATGGTTCTGATCGCGGCGGAGATGCTCGCGCAGAACCCAGGGCTCGGGAAGTTCGTCTGGGACGAGTTCCAGAACGGCTCCAGCCAGTCGCTCGCAAAGATCATGGTCGCGGTGCTGACCATCGGGATCATCGGTCTGCTGCTCGATCGGACGATGTACGCGATCCAGGCGGCTTTCACCCATGCAGCAAAACGTTGAGGAGGCCGGTATGAGCGTTCTCGAATATCGCAATGTCAGCAAAAGCTTCGGTGAGGGCGCGCGCCGGGAGGACGTCCTCGCCGACATCAACCTCGCGGTTGAGCCGGGAGAGTTCGTGGCGGTCGTCGGCTTCTCCGGGTCGGGGAAGTCGACCTTGATGAACCTCGCGGCGGGGCTTGAACGTCCATCCGCGGGCGAGATGCTCTTCAAAGGCGAGCCCGTGACCGAGCCGGACCCTGCGCGGGCGCTGGTCTTTCAGAGCTATTCGCTGATGCCGTGGCTGACTGTCCATGGGAACATCAAGCTGGCTGTGGACAGTCTGTTCGGCAGCGAGAGCAAAGCAGACCGCGAAGCGCGGATCAGCAAGTACATCGACATGGTCGGGCTCTCCCACGCCCGTGACCGACGCCCGGCGGAGTTGTCGGGCGGCATGCGCCAGCGCGTGTCCGTGGCGCGCGCGCTGGCCATGAACCCCGAGATGCTGCTTCTCGACGAGCCTCTGTCCGCGCTGGATGCCCTGACCCGGTCAAAGTTGCAAGACGAGTTCGCAGCGATCTGCGAACAGGAAAAGAAGACCATCGTCCTGATCACCAATGATGTGGATGAGGCGATCCTTCTCGCGGACAGGATCATCCCCTTGACGCCGGGGCCGGAGGCGACGCTCGGCCCGGAGTTCGCTGTTGATCTGCCCCGTCCGCGTGAGCGCAGCGCGCTCAATCATTCGGAGACGTTCAAGACGCTGCGGGGCGACATCACCCGTTACCTGATGGAGACAGGGATCGAGGCGAAAGCCGCAACTGCGGGCGGTCGCACATTGCCTGACGTCACCCCCCTGCACGCCTTGCCAAACGCCTACCGCAAGGCGGCCGAACCAACGACGCCGCGCCCTGATCGGTTCCTCGAGTTCTCGCAGTTGCACAAGGTCTATCCGACGCCGAAAGGACCTCTGACAGTGGTCGAGGATTTCGAGCTCAAGCTCGAGAAGGGCGAGTTCGTCACCTTGATCGGGCATTCCGGCTGCGGCAAGTCGACTGTTCTGACCATGGCCGCCGGTCTCAACGAGATCTCGAAGGGCGCGATTGTCCTCGACGGCAAGCATGTCGTCGACGCGGATCCTGAACGCGCGGTGGTGTTCCAGTCGCCGTCGCTGTTTCCCTGGCTGACCGCCAAGGAGAACGTCGCGGTCGGCGTCGACCGCGTCTATCCGAGAGCCTCTCGGTCCGAGCGGCAGGACGTCGTTGAATACTACCTTGAGCGCGTCGGCCTTGCGGACGCGATGGACAAACCGGCATCTGAGTTGTCGAACGGCATGCAGCAGCGGGTCGGCATCGCCCGCGCGTTCGCTCTTTCGCCGAAGCTTCTCCTCCTCGACGAGCCGTTCGGAATGCTCGACAGCCTGACGCGTTGGGAGCTTCAGGAGGTGCTCATGGAGGTCTGGTCGCGCACCCAGGTCACGGCGATCTGCGTGACCCATGATGTCGACGAGGCGATCCTGCTCGCAGACCGCTGCATCATGATGACAAATGGTCCGCGGGCCACGATCGGCAACATCATGAACGTGAACCTGCCGCGACCGCGCACGCGCAAGGCGTTGCTCGAACACCCCGATTACTACGCCTATCGCGAAGAGCTGCTCGAGTTCCTGGAAGCCTATGAAGGCGGCAAGGACCCCACAAAGCCGCTGGCCAAACATGCCGAGGCCGCGACGGGGGAAAAGCCTGAGAAGGAGGCTGCGTGATGCTCAGACTAAGCACATTCTTCACCCGCAAGAAGATCGCTGAGGCGGTCGCAGCCCCGTCCGCGCCCGACGCCTTGAGCGTCGAGCAGATCGCGCTGATCCGAACGACGTTCCGCAAGGTCGTGCCGATCTCGACGACGGCGGCGGAGCTTTTCTACGACCGCCTGTTCTTCATCGCGCCTGACGTCAAACCCCTGTTTGTCGGCGAGAGCGGTTCGCCTGAAATGGCGGCTCAGGGCAAGAAGCTGATGGCGATGCTGGCGATCGTCGTTCAAGAGCTCGACAACCCCGATGTCCTGATGCCGGCGGCGGCGGACCTCGCCAAACGCCACGTTGGCTACAGCGTCAAAGCCGCGCATTACGCGCCGGTCGGCGAGGCGCTGCTTTGGGCGCTGGAACAAGGTCTTCAGGACGAGTTCACGCCTGACGTCAAAGAGGCTTGGGCCTCGGCCTACGGCGTTCTTTCCTCCGCGATGATCCAGGCCGCTTACGGGCGGGAGGCGGCGTGATGGCGAAAAAACTCCTGATCATTGGGGCTGGTATGGCCTCTGGGCGAATGCTCGAAGAGCTGCTCGATCGTGCGCCCGGCGCCTACGAAATCACGCTCTTCAACGCCGAACCGCGCGGAAACTACAACCGCATCATGCTCTCGCCGGTTCTGGCGGGCGACAAGACTTACGAAGAGATCGTGACGCATGACGACGCCTGGTACGCCGAAAAGGGCGTGCGCACCGTGTTTGGCCGGCGGGTGACGAAGATCGACCGGGCTTTCAAAACGGTCACCGACGATGCGGGCGAGACTCACAACTATGACAAGCTCGTGCTCGCCACTGGGTCGGATCCCTTCATCATTCCCGTTCCTGGGCGCGACTTGCCTGGCGTGCTTGCGTATCGCGACCTCGAAGACACCGAAGCGATGATGAAGCTGGGCGCGAAGCCGGGCGCCAAGGCCGTTGTCATCGGCGGCGGGCTCCTTGGTCTCGAAGCCGCCGCCGGGATGGCGACGCATGGCGTCGACGTCGCCGTCCTTCACCTCATGCCGACGCTGATGGAGCGCCAGCTCGACGAGGCGGCCGGGTCCCTCCTGCGCCGCTCGCTCGAGGCGAAAGGCATCAAGATCCACACGCGCGCCAACACCGCCGCGATCCTCGGCGACGCTGATGCCGGCGTGCGGGCGGTGAAGCTCGATGATGGAACCGAACTGGCGGCGGACCTCGTTTGCATGGCGGTCGGCATCCGACCAAGCATCGCCGTCGCAAAAGAGGCTGGTCTGGAGCTGGGTCGCGGGGTGCTCGTCGACGACCATATGGCGACGTCGGACCCGGACATCTTCGCAGTCGGCGAATGCGTCGAGCATCGGGGCGCCGTCTACGGCTTGGTCGCTCCGCTCTACGATATGGCGAAGGTTCTCGCCGCGCGTCTGGCCGGGGATACGGAAGCGGCTTACGCCGGGTCCGTGACCTCGACGAAACTGAAGGTCACAGGATGCGACGTGTTCTCGGCCGGCGACTTCGCGGAGGGCGAAGGGCGACAGGAGATCGTGTTCCGCGATGCGGCGCGCGGCGTCTACAAGCGCCTTGTCATCGAGGATGACCGCATCATCGGCGCGGTCATGTTCGGCGATACGGTCGACGGGCCGTACTTTTTCCAACTGCTCAAGGACGGGACGGATATCTCGGATATTCGCGACACCGTCATCTTCGGGCCGACTTTCGCGGAAGGCGGTGCCGCGGACCCTCTACAAGCCGTTGCAGCGTTGCCGCTTGAGGCGGAGATCTGCGGCTGCAACGGCGTATGCAAGGGCGCCATCATCGAAGCGATCGCCGAGAAGGGACTGACCTCGCTGGCGGAGGTGCAGGCCCATACGAAGGCGTCGTCGTCCTGCGGAACCTGCGCGGGTCTGGTCGAGCAGGTCATGGCGATCGAACTCGGCGACGGTTTCGAGGCCAAGACGGTGGAGCCAATGTGCGGTTGCACCGATCTCACCCATTTGGACGTGCGTCGGTTGATCGTCTCGCAATCGTTGAAGTCGATCCCAGAGGTGCTTCAGGCGCTGGAATGGAAGACGTCGTGCGGCTGCGCGAAATGCCGGCCAGCGCTCAACTACTACCTGCTCTGCGCATGGCCTGGCGAAGCGATCGACGACGGCCAAAGCCGGTTCATCAACGAACGCGTCCACGCCAATATTCAAAAGGATGGCACCTATTCCGTCGTCCCGCGGATGTGGGGCGGCATGACCTCGTCTGACGAGCTGCGTGCGATCGCGGATGTGGTCGACAAGTTCAAGATCCCGACCGTGAAGGTCACTGGCGGTCAACGCATCGATATGCTGGGCGTGCAGAAGGAGGACCTGCCGGGCGTGTGGGAGGATCTCGGCAAAGCCGGCTTCGTCTCCGGCCACGACTACGCCAAAGGGTTGCGGACGGTGAAGACCTGCGTCGGCAAGGAATGGTGCCGCTTCGGAACGCAGGACTCCACAGGCCTGGGCGTGCAGCTTGAGAAACGGCTATGGGGGTCCTGGACGCCCGCCAAGGTCAAGCTGGGCGTGTCCGGTTGTCCGCGAAACTGCGCGGAGGCGACCTGCAAGGACATCGGGGTCGTTTGCGTCGACAGCGGCTACGAGATCTCCTTTGCAGGCGCGGCTGGACTGGACGTGAAGCAGACCGAGTTCCTGTGCAAGGTCGCGACTGAAGCGGAGGTGTTCGAACACGTCGAGGCGCTCCTTCAGCTCTACCGAGAAGAAGCCCAGTATCTTCACCGCATGTACAAGTGGCTCGCTCGGGTCGGCATGGAGCACATCCAGTCGCGGGTCGTTGAGGACGCCGACAGTCGTGAGGCGCTGTCGGATCGGTTCCGCTTTTCCCAAAGCATCTTTCAGGTGGATCCATGGGCGGAACGGGCGCGGCGCGATGTCGATGCGCACGAGTTCAAGCCGTTGGCGGAGGTGGCGTAATGGACGTCATCGTCTCCAGTTGGATCGACGTGGGCGCGGTGGCCGACATTCCGTTGCGCGGCGCGCGTGTCGTGAAGACGCCGTTGGGGTGCGTTGCGGTGTTTCGCACGGCGGAGAACGAAGTTTTCGCGCTCGAAGATCGTTGCCCCCACGCGGGCGGACCCTTGAGCCAGGGGATCGTGCACGGCAGATCGGTCACGTGCCCGTTGCACAACTGGGTGATCTCGCTCGAAACAGGCCATGCGCAGGGCGCCGACGAGGGCCGCACGAGTTCGATCGCCGCGCGGATCGAAGATGGGCGAATTCTGCTGGACCGAGACGCGCTGCGCGCGCGCGCGGCCGCCTAGTCCGATGCGCGATACGGCTGATACGCCCGCGATACGCACCGCTTGCCCCTATTGCGGGGTCGGTTGCGGCGTGTTGGCCAAGAGGTCCAATGGTCAGGTCGAGATCGCCGGCGATCCGGAGCATCCCGCCAACGCTGGTCGTCTTTGCGTCAAAGGGACAATGCTTGGTGAGACAGTCGGCCCGGAAGACCGGCTGTCGCACCCCGAGATCGATGGCCGCCAAGCCTCTTGGGATGTGGCGATCGAGACAGTCGCAGACGCCTTCGCCAGTTCGATCCGAGATCACGGACCCGACAGCGTCGCTCTCTACGTCTCAGGCCAGTTGCTGACCGAGGACTACTACGTCGCCAACAAGCTGATGAAAGGCTTCGTTGGTTCCGCGAACATCGACACCAACTCGCGTCTTTGCATGGCGTCGTCAGTGGCAGGGCACAAACGTGCGTTCGGCGCGGACATCGTCCCTGGCGTCTACGAGGACTTCGACCAAGCGGATCTGATTGTCCTTGTCGGCTCCAACTTGGCGTGGTGTCACCCGGTCCTCTTCCAGCGGATCGCCGCCCTCAAGAACGCCCGCCCGGCCCTTCAGGTCGTCAACATCGATCCCCGTCGGACAGCGACCAGTCAGATCGCGGATATGCATCTGGGACTGAAGCCCGGAGCCGACGTCGCCTTGTTCAACGGCCTCTTGAGTTGGTTGGACGCCTATGACCTGCGAGACGCCGACTATGTCGCGCGCCACACCACAGGCGTCGGTGAGGCGCTTGCAGCGGCAGGCCCGCTCGACCTCGAAGCGATCTCGAAGGCGACCGAGCTCCCGCGGGAGATTCTGGCGCGGTTCTACGACGCCTGGGGGCGCGCTCCCCGGGTCGTCACGATCTACAGCCAAGGCGTCAATCAGTGGTCGACCGGCACGGACAAGGTCAACGCGATCCTGAATTGCCATCTCTTCACAGGTCGGATCGGTCGCCCTGGCGCCGGACCTTTTTCGGTGACCGGGCAACCAAATGCGATGGGCGGTCGCGAAGTCGGCGGGTTGGCCAATATGCTGGCCGCGCACATGGCGTTGGAGAACCCGAGCCACCGAGAAACTGTTCAGCGGTTCTGGTCGGCTCCGCGGATGGCGGCGGCGTCGGGCTTAAAGGCTGTCGAGATGTTCGAAGCGCTGGGCGATGGCCGGATCAAGGCGCTTTGGGTGATGGCGACGAACCCCGCCGTCAGCCTTCCCGATGCGGATCGCGTCGCGTCGGCGATCGCGCATTCAGGCGGCTTCGTCGCGGTTTCAGACATCATGCGCCGGACCGACACCACCGAACTGGCCGATGTGCTGCTGCCCGCCACCGGTTGGGGTGAAAAGGACGGAACCGTCACCAACTCCGAGCGGCGGATCTCGCGGCAGCGCCCGTTCCTCGACGCCCCTGGCGAGGCGCGCCATGACTGGCGGATCATCTGTGACGTCGCGCGCGCGATCGGGCGCAAGCTTGGCGAGGACTGGTCCCCCGCCTTCGCCTTCGACGCGCCAGCTCAGATATTTCGAGAGTACGCCGCTCTTTCCGGTTTTGAGAATGCTGGCGCACGTGGTTTCGACATCTCCGCACATGCCTCGATCGCAGACGCCGATTTCGAGACCATGCAGCCGTTTCAGTGGCCGGCTCCCGCCGGCGCGGCCGACGCAGAGCAGCCGCAGCGGTTCTTTTCCGAGGGTGGGTTCTTCACACCGGATCGTCGCGCACGGCTGTTGCCTCTCAGCCCGCGAGAGACCGGCGCTCCGCTCGATGACGCCTACCCGTTCGTTTTGAACACAGGGCGTGTGCGCGACCACTGGCACACGATGACCCGTACAGCGAAATCCGCGCGGCTTTCCAAGCATGTCGCTGAACCCTATGTCGAGCTGCACCCGCAAGATGCGGATGACCTCGGGTTGCTCGACGCCGATCTCGCTTGGCTCACGAGCCGGCATGGCGAGGTGATTGCTCGCGTGCGGCGCACTGACCGCCAACGCCGAGGCTCGGTTTTCGTGCCGATGCACTGGAGCAGCCAGACCGCCAGCCGAGGGCGTGTCGACGCGCTCGTGCAGCCCCTGACGGATCCGGTCTCTGGGCAACCCGAAAGCAAACGAACCCCGGTTCGCGTCAGCCGCTTCGCCGCCAAATGGCATGCGTTCGCGCTCTTCACCCGCGAGCCGGAATTCGACTGCGCCTATTGGGCGCTTGCGCGCACCGAACGCGGATGGCGCGCCGAGATGGCGGATGACCGGAAGCTCTCCAACCCCGAAGAGCTCGCGCGGAGCGTGCTTGGCGGCGATCCAAGCGATCTCTTAAGCGTCAACGACGCAGCGAAGAGAACTCACCGTTTTGCGCTGTTCGACGGCGACCGCCTGGAAGGCGTCCTCTATCTGGGGCCGGGGCCGATCGCACTCGCGCGGGATTGGTTGGCGGCGCAGTTCGACGACGGCAAGCCGCAGTCGAACCTGCGCTCGGCCCTGCTCGCCGGTCGCGCGGGATCCGGACAAGCCCAACAAGGCCGCACGGTCTGCATCTGCGAGAACGTGAGCGTCGACGCGATCACCCGCGCGATCAGCTCGGGCGCCGACACTCTCGACAAGATCGGCTCCGCCTGCCGCGCGGGAACGAACTGCGGTTCGTGCCGCACCGATCTTCTCGAGATGCTCGCGCAGAATGCGCCGGCTCAGCCCGCCGTTGCTGCAGAATAACAGAACGCTAGGAGACGACGCATGAAGAGCTTCCCGATGTTCATCAATGTCGCGGACAAGACGATTGTCGTCGTGGGCGGGGGCGAACAGGCGGCGCAGAAGACCCGCCTCGCGCTCAAGACCGAGGCGCGCCTCCTCTTGGTCGCCGACGCGCTGGACGACGAGCTGCGCCAGCTCGTCGCGCGCGGTCGCGCTACACAGGTCTCGTCTGATGGTCTTGTCGACGCCTTGCAGCAGGCGAGATTTGCTTTTGTCGCGACGGGCTGCGCCGGCGCGGACGCCAGCGTGGCGGGCATCGCGCGCGATGTCGGGGTTCTCGTCAATGTCGTCGACCGCCCAGACCTGTGCGACCTCACGACCCCGGCTTTGGTCGACCGCGATCCCGTCGTGATCGCCATCGGCACCGAAGGCACAGCGCCGGTTCTGGCGCGACAGATCAAGACCCGCATCGAAGAACTGCTCGAGCCCAAGCTCGGCGACCTCGCAGCTCTGGCGGGCCGGCTACGCAACGCAGTCGCCCACAAGGTGCCCCGCGCCCGGCATCGCGCCTTTTGGCGTTGGGTCTTCGTCGGCGCGCCGCGCCGAAGCTTCGCCAGCGGACGCGAAACAGAGGCGGCGCGCGCGATCAAGGAGGCGATCGACGCCAGAGGACAGGTTGAACAAACTGCGGGCAAAGGCCTCGTCAGCCTGGTCGGCGCCGGGCCCGGCGCGGCCGATCTGATGACGCTGCGGGGCGTGCAACGCCTTCAGGAGGCGGACGTGATTTTCTACGATCGCCTGGTCGATCCAGGCGTTCTTGAGCTTGCCCGCCGGGATGCGGAGCGTGTGTATGTCGGCAAAAAGCCTGGCGCCCATCACTGGCCGCAGGACCGGATCAACCGCGTGATCGCCGCGGCGGCGCTGGCGGGGAAACGCGTGGTGCGCCTTAAATGCGGGGACCCGCTTGTGTTTGGGCGCGCGGCGGAAGAGGCCGAGGCGCTCGATGCGGCGGGCGTCGAGTGGGAAGTGGTTCCAGGGGTCACGGCGGCGCTCGCGGCCGCATCCCAAGCCAAGATCTTTCCGACCTCTCGCGGGAAAACCCAGCGCTTGGTTCTGGCGACCGGCCACAGTGCGAAAGGAGCCGCCGAACCCGACTTCGTCGCGGAAGCGCGTCCGGGCGGCACCATCGCCTATTACATGTGCGTCGAGAACGCAGACAGAATGGCGCGCGCGCTTCAATCCGCGGGAGCGCCTTCTGACCTTTTGGTGCAGGTTGTCGAGAACGCGGCCCATGCGCAAACGCGCGTTTTCACCGGAAGACTTTCGGAACTCGGCCAGCTTGTCCGTGACGAAGGTGTCTCAAACCCCGCAGTCCTGTTTGTTGAATGGCCCTTTCCGGCGGCGGGTTGCGAGCGTGCCCCGCGATCGGCGAGCAAGGCCGCATCACGGCGTAGCGACCGCGCCGCGGAACTGTCTGTGGTTTGAGATCCACCTTCTTCGATGTCGGTGTCGCCCCCGAACCGTCAATGAAGTGCGGAACTGGGCGTCGGATCTTGATCGCTTGAGCAGACGTTCACGCGCGCGCCGCCCGCCGAGAATGCTGGCGGATCGGCGAGCGTCCGCGCCGCGGCGACATCGCGATCATCCCCGAGATCGTCACCGCGATCATTTGTTTCGACGAGAGGTATCGTAGCTTGCCGATGCGTCGTAGTACTCGTCAAAGCCAATGCGACGACGGAGTTCAGCGAAGCCCATCAGGCCGCTCGACGGGTCGCTGTCATCCCGAAGGGCCGACAAGGTCGACGTCATCGCCTGCAACGCCGCCGCCATCAGAGTCAGGGGGTAAGCGGCGATCGAAAAGCCGATCTCGCGCAGCTGGCGCTGAGTCAAGACGGGCGTTTCACCGCCTTCCAGGATGTTCGCCATCTTTGGCCCTGGCAGCTCGTCGCAGATTGTCCGCATCTCCTCGAGCGTCGTCGGCGCTTCGACGAAGAGGATGTCGGCCCCCAGCTCCTTGAAGTGGGCCGCGCGCGCGATCGCTTCCGACAATCCGTGCGAGCGCAATGAGTCGGTGCGCGCCAGGATCAGAATGTCGTCAGCTCCATCCCTTTCGGTGCGCGCGTCGACCGCCGCGCGGATCCGATCGAACGCCTCCTCCCGATCGACGACCTCCTTGCCGGGAGTGTGGCCACAGCGCTTTGGCGCGCGCTGATCCTCGATCATGACGGCCGCGCATCCGGCCCGGGCGAAACCCTTCACCGTTCGCTTCACGTTCATCGCGTTGCCATAGCCGGTGTCGCCGTCGCCGATGAGCGGGATGGAGATCGCATCGGTGATGTTGCGCGCATGGTCGACGACCTCGCCATAGCTCATCAAGCCGAGATCCGGCGCACCGATCCGCGAGGCGGAGGCGGCGAACCCCGACATGAAGGTCAGTGGAAAGCCCTCCTGCTCGATCAGCTTGGCCGACAAAGCATCGAAGCAGCATGGCATCGTCAGGAACGGATCTTCCGCGAGCAAGCGTCGCAACCTGTCAGGAGCCGTCGTCTTCATGGGCGAGCCTTTTTTCATCTCGGTGCGCGCTCAGAGAGCGCTGGCGTGCGTGCGCGCCGCCTCCTTCATCGCGGCGACATACTTCTGCGACGCATCGGTGTCGAAGTGAGCGACCAGACCGGACAGTGCAAGCGCACCGGCAAACCGCCCGTCGCTGGTGAACAGCGGCACTGCGATCGCCGCAATCTCTGGATCCCGCTCGCCGCGCGAAATCGCAACGCCGCGGTCACGGATCTCGGCGAATTCGGGGTCGCTCGCATCCATGTATGCAGAAATGAGCTTGCCCGCCGCGCCCCGACGCAGCGGCAGGCGAGCGCCCTCCTCCAGATGGTGTCGGATCGGCTTGCTCGAGTTGATCCGGTAGAGGCAGACGCGCTCGTCCCCATCCCGGACATAGAACGACGCGGTTTCGCCGGAGAGCGCCTGAAGCTCACGCAGGATCGGACGCACCGTTTCCGCCGGCAGGAACTCGCGTCGGTAGAGCGATCCGAGACGCCAGAGGCTGGGTCCAAGTCTGTAAGCGCCGTTTGGTTGGCGGACGACGTAGCCGAAATGCTGGAGCGATCCGAGGAGGCGCAGGAGCGTGCTCTTGTAGAAACCGGTGCGTTTGGAGAGCTCGCCAAGGCTGACCTCCTCCCCCGGCTCGGAAAAGCTCTCCAGGATCGTCAAAGCCCGCTCGACTGCTTCGACTCGGTTCTCGGGCATGAGGGCACTCGCATTTCAGCTTGCGTCTGGTTCTGTAACTTATAAAATAGAATGCACGTTCTGTCTATCAGAACGGCAAAACAAGACCTGGCTCCAAGCCATCGGGAGGAAGACATGAAGTTTCGAAACGCACTTTTGGGCATGACCGCCGCCGCCGCGTTGGCGATGGGCGCGAGCACCGCATCGGCCGAGATCATCCGCGTGACCCTTCAGCTGCCGGAGACGCATCCGCTCGGCGTCAATCTGGCCGCCTGGAAGTCATGCGTCGAAGAAAAGTCGGACGACCTGCAGGTCCAGATCTTCCCGTCCGCGCAGCTCTACAAGGACAGCCAGGTGCCCGAGGCGGTGGGGTCCGGCGCAATCGAAATGGGCACAGCGTCGCTGACCCGCTTCGCCGGGCAGGTCCCGGCTGTCGACGCGGTCTATGTGCCGTTCCTGCTCGACAGCGAGGAGAAAGTCCGCAAGGCGACGGCGCCCGAGTCGGCGATGCGGGCCATCCTCGATGAGGCGGTGCTGAAAGAGAGCAACGCCCGCATCCTGTGGTGGCAGGCCTTCGGTCGCACCGTTTACCTGTCGAAAGACCCGATCCGCGTGCCTGCCGACATCGAGGACAAGAAGGTCCGCACTTTCGGCAAGCTGCTCGGCTGGACCGTCGAGGCTCTGGGCGGCGCGCCGACGTTGATGTCGGGCTCAAAGCAATTCCTCGCCTATCAGCAGGGCGCGGTGGACGCCGGCATCACCGGGTTGACCGGCACGAAGTCCCGCAAGCTCTATGAAGTCATGCCGAACATGACCCTCACATTCGACAGCGACATCGAGTTCGTCGCCGTGATGAACGAGGACTTCTACCAGGCGTTGTCCGACGACAAGAAAGCCGTCGTCAACGAGTGCGGCCTGCAGGTCGAACGGGAGCTGCGCGACAGCATCTTCGAAATCGAGGCCGAGGCGCTCAAGTATCTCAGGACGAAGATGAACGTGGTCGAACTCACCGAGGACGAGCGCGCCCAGTGGCGCGACGCGACCAAAGGCGTCGTCGATCGCTTCGTCAGCGAGGGCGGAGACACGGCTGCGGCCGTGATCGAAGCCGCGCAGTAAGTCGCGCGATGCTCGCGTCGCCCGACCGTTCGCGTCCGGGCGACGCGCCTTCGACTGAATCCGTGGAGCCTCGCTATGTGGCGTAAGTTCGATGTCGTCAGCGACGCGTTCGGCGCGATCGCAGCCTGGATGTTTTTCGCAATTGGCCTGTTCGTCGCCTGGGAGGTGCTGCTCCGCTACGCCTTCAACGCGCCGACGATCTGGGTCGACGAAGTCAGCCGCATCTTCCAGATCTGGGCGACGCTCATTGCTGGCGCCTATCTGCTCAGGCATCGCGAGCTGATCCTGATCGACATCGCCTTTCGCGACCGCACGACCGTCGCACGCAAGGTCGTCGAATCCTTCTCGATCGTGCTGATCGGGATCTTCTGCTTCGTCGCGGCGAAATACGGTTTCGACCTCTGGCTGAAGTCGACGCTTGCGGGGCACACGACCGACACCTTCCTGGGACCGCCCAAGTGGATGATCCAGAGCTCTCTCTGGGTCGGCTTCGGGCTGATGCTGGTCCAGTGCGTCGTCGAGTTGATCCGGATCTGGGTCGACGGCGTTCCCGCCACCGCGAACCACGAGGAGCTCTGAGCCATGGAACCGTTCCTGATCCTTGGGCTGCTGGTCTTCCTGCTCCTCATTCGCGTGCCGGTCGCTTTCGCACTGGGCACATTGGGCATCGCACTGCTCTGGTGGAAGGGCTTCCCGCTGATCAGCGTCCCGCAGCGGATCTACGGAACGCTCGACAGCTTCGAGCTGCTTGCGGTCCCGATGTTCCTGCTGATGTCGAACATCCTGCTCGCCGGCGGCGTGGGGCGCGACCTGTTCGCGGCCGTGCAGTCCTGGGTCGGACACTGGCCGGGGGGATTGGGCGTGGCCACGATCATCAGCTGCACGCTGTTCGCCGCGATTTCCGGTTCGTCGGTGGCCACCGCGGCGACGATCGGCACGGTGGCGATCCCCGAAATGGCGAAACGCGGCTATGACCGATCTTTCACGCTCGGCATGCTGGCGGCGGGAGGAACCTTGGGGATCCTGATCCCGCCCTCCATCCCGCTCATCATCTACGGCGTGGTGACCGAGGAATCGATCCCGACCCTGTTCTTGGCCGGCATCGGGCCGGGGTTGTTCCTGGCCTCCATGTTCGTGATCTACGGGATCGCCTATTCGAGCTTCGGCGGCGGCTACACGCCAACCCCGAAGGCGAGCTGGTCGGAATGCGGCCGCGCCTCGCTGCTCGCGGCGCCCACGATCCTGCTGGCGACCATCATCATCGTGTCGATCTACACCGGAGTGGCGACCCCGTCCGAGAGCGCCAGCGTCGGCTTTGTGATGGCGCTGGCGATCACCTTCGCGATGGGGCGCATGAACCTGCAGAAGGTCCGCGAGGCGACGCACAAGGCGATGGTCACTACGGCGATGATCTTCATGATCATCCTCGGCGCGAAGGTGTTCTCCTACTCGATCACGCTCTACCTGATCCCGCAGACGATCAGCCAGCTGATCACCGAGAACCTCTCGGACCCGAACTGGTTCATGCTTGCGGTCGGCGCTGTGCTGCTGTTCATCGGCTTCTTTCTCGAAGCGCTGTCGATGCTGCTGATCATGGTGCCGGTGCTGTTCCCGTCGCTCGAGGCGATGGGCATCCACCCGATCTGGTTCGGGATCTTCTTCGTCGTCCTGATCGAGACCGCGCTGATCACGCCGCCGGTCGGGTTGAACCTCTTTGTCATCCAGGCGGTCGGCAAGGCGCGATTGAGCGAAGTGGTGCGCGGCGCGACGCCCTTCGCGGCGATCATGCTGGCGACAGCGGTCTTGCTATGGTTCTGGCCGGATCTGGCGCTCTGGATACCCAACAACCTGTGAGGTGAGACGATGTCCAAACCTCTCGACGGTGTGCGGGTTCTGGATCTGACCAATGTTCTCGCTGGGCCCTTCTGCTGCCACCAGCTGGCGCATCTGGGCGCGGAAGTGATCAAGGTCGAGGCGACCGGACGGGGCGATCTCGCCCGCCAGCTCGGCGCGGACGCGGAGTTGAACGCGAAAGGGATGGGCGTGTCCTTCCTGGCGCAGAACGCGGGCAAGAAGTCCGTCACGATCAATCTCAAACATCCGCGCGGCAAGGCGCTGTTCCTAAAACTGGTTGAGACGGCCGACGTGGTGGTCGAGAACTTTCGCCCTGGGGTGATGGATCGGTTGGGCCTCGGATACGAGACGCTCAAGGACGTCGCTCCGCGTCTCGTCTACTGCGCGATCTCGGGCTTCGGGCAGGAAGGGCCGTGGGTCCACCGACCGGCCTATGACCAGATCATCCAGGGCGCCTCCGGCGTCATGTCGATCACCGGCGATGCTGAGAGCGCGCCGCTGCGCGTCGGTTATCCGATCGCCGACACGGTCGGCGGCATGACCGCCGCCTTCGGGATCGCCGCGGCGCTGAATGACGACCCGCGGGGCGGGTTTCTGGATGTGTCGATGCTCGAGTCGGTGCTGGCGACCATGGGCTGGGTGGTCTCGAACCACCTGATCGCCGGGGTCGAGCCCGCGCCGCACGGAAACGAGAACCCGACCTCTGCCCCTTCCGGGGCTTTCCGGGCCGGCGGCGGCCTCATCAACATCGCCGCCAACAAGGACGAGCAATGGCGATTGTTGGCGCGGCATCTGGATCGTGAGGACCTGCTGGAGCGCCCCGAATTCGCCACGCGCGAGGACCGCAAACGCAACCGGCTTCAGCTCCGGACAGAGCTTGAGGACGTGCTCATGACGCGTCCGGCGCGCGACTGGGCCAAGGAACTGAACCGCCTCGGCGTGCCGGCGGGCGCGGTTTTGAGCGTGCCGGAAGTGTTGGCGACGCCGCAGGTCGCGGATCGCGGCTTTCTCGCGCGCTACGAGGACGTGCCCGGCGTGGGCCGGGATATCGCGGTCGTGACCACAGGCCTCAAGATCGACGGCGAGGCCCCGTGCGTCGAGGACCCGCCGCCGCGCCTCGGACAGCACGCGGACGAGATCTGGTCGGAGCTCGGATGCACCGCTGATGAGATCGCCGCGCTCCGCGAGGAGCGAGCAATATGAGCGGCCCACGCAGCGACGTCTCCGACTGGTGGACCACCTCGATCATCGACATGGCGCCGGGCCAGATCCGGATGCGCGGGCGTCCGATCGAGGATTTGATCGGCGCGGTGAGCTTTCCGCAGATGGTCTGGTTGATGACCCGGGGCGAGCTGCCCAACGAGGCGCAGTCGCGCCTGCTGGAATGCGCGCTCGTGGCGGCCGTCGATCACGGACCCCAGGCGCCCTCGATCGCCGCCGCCAGAATGGCGGTGACCTGCGGGCTCGGTCTGAACGGCGCCATGGCCAGCGCGGTGAACATGCTCGACGACGTTCACGGCGGGGCCGGCGAACAGGCGGTCGAGCTTTATGGCTGGATCGACGAGGCGGCGGGCGCCGATCCCGACCTGGAAGACGCGGCCGCCGCTATGATCGATCGATGGCAAGCCGAGCGCACCAGGTTCGCGCCGGGCTTTGGCCACCGCTTTCACAAACCCGAAGATCCGCGCGCCCCGCGTCTGCTGGGGCTGGTCGACGCCGCGGCGTCCGAGGGCGTCGTCACGGGACGTTTCGCCGCCATTGGCCGCGCCGTGCAGAAGGTGCTCAATGATCGCAAGGGCAAGCCGGTTCCGATGAACATCGACGGCGCGACCGCCGTTATCTATGCTGAGCTTGGCTTCGCCGGGCCGCTCGCTCGTGGCCTGTTCTGCCTGTCTCGGTCCGTCGGCGTGCTCGCTCACGCGTGGGAGCAGTTGCAGCAGGGCGAGCGGAACAAGGGCCCGACCCCGCCCGCCTATCGCTGGACCTATGACGGGCCGAACCCGATCGACGCGCCCGTCGGCCGCGCGGAGGACAGCGACGCATGAGCCTGTACCCACCTCCTGAAATCCGAGAGCTGGAAGTCTTCACCCGCCTTCCCGATCACTTCGCCGACCCTGAGCGCACGTCCGGGTGGATTGACGCGAACAAGCCTGGACAACGGGTCCCGAGCTTCCTCGAAGGTCCCTGTTTCAACCGCGACGGCGAACTCTTTGTCGCGGACATTCCACACGGCCGGATCTTTCGGATCGATCGCGGCGGAAAGTGGGAGCTTGTCACCGAGTATGACGGCTGGCCCAACGGTCTTGCCCTGCATCGCGACGGTCGGATCTTCATCGCCGACTACAAGAACGGCGTCATGGTTCTCGATCCGCAGAGCGGCCGCGTCTCGCCAGTGCTGACCTCGATCAGGAGCGAGGGCTTCAAGGGCGTCAACGACCTGACCTTCGACCGCGACGGCCGGCTCTATTTCACCGATCAGGGTCAGACCGGGATGCACGATCCGACCGGTCGAGTGTACCGCTACGATCTGAAGACCGAACGCCTCGACGTGCTGCTCGACAACTGCCCGAGCCCCAACGGGCTCGTCTTCAACCCAGAGGAGACGGCGCTCTATGTCGCGATGACGCGCGGCAACGCGGTCTGGCGCGCTCCGATACATCCCAACGGCTCAACGTCGAAAGTCGGCGTCTTCACGCAGCTTGCCGGCGGCGTCAGCGGAGCCGACGGAATGGCCATGGACCAGGCTGGGAACCTTGCGGTCTGTGACGCTGGCAACGGCTGTGTCTGGACATTCTCGAAATGGGGCGAGCCAAACCTCAGGCTGGCGTCGCCAACCGGCGGGCGCACCACAACCAACATCGCTTTTGACCCAATGGACGCCAAACGCGTCGTCGTGACCGAGTCCGACACCGGCGTGATCTTGACGTATACGCTCGATACAAGCGGCCTCGTCGTGTTCGGGTTGAGGCCCTAAGCCGCAGCCGCACTTTGCCCTGCGGCGCCGTCAGACGACAGATTGTTCAAACGTCGACACCCGGGCCTTTCGCGGCGTCTCTTGCCGACATCGCGTCGGTAATGGCGAACCCTTTCGATCTGCGTCTGTTTGCGATTCAGCGAAACAGATCGGTTGCCCGCAAGACGCCATCCCATGGATCGCCAAACTGCGCTGACGCGACCACGGCGAGCGGAACTGGCGCGACTGCGATCGCGACGCAGAACAGGAACGCTCGGAAGCTGAAAGCTCGGCTGAGCCCGGCCGCCAATGCGATCCCGCCGCCCCCGCCGAGAACCGCGTTGCCCGGGGTGTTGAGCAGAACAACAAGGGTCAAGCCGCGGTGCTCAAGGATCCTCTTCAGCCAGGAAGATGCGCTCAGGCCCCGCCCCCATTCAGGCGCTCCTCGCCCCGGCGCGCATGTCGGCGCATCCGCATGCGCCAGCCCAAGTCTTCCAAGAAGAGCCAAGCGCAGCGCATCAGGAACCAGTCGCCCAACCGAATAGGAGAGCATAAGGGCGAGCACCGTCGCGAGATAGACCGGCACAGCCATCTCGGCGCCGAAAGTCAGCAGCAACAAGAGGCCGATTTCAGCGCCAGGCACGAACGGCAGGGCCAGCATCGCCACATAGACAAACAAGATCGCGCCCATGAGTATCGGATCCATCTCATCCGCCGCGAGGCTTTCATGAACCCAGGTCGATCCCACGCGCTCGGCGACGGCGAGGCCGCCGAGCATCAAGCAGCCTAGCCCGAGGAGGAGTGAAGCAATCCGTCTAAGACGATGGAGGTGAGAGCCTGCAGCGTTGGGCAAACTCGTCTCTTTGGTCCTCTTTTCGATCGCGGAGATGGAGGGGGCTTCTGCGGGGGCGGCGCCAGCTGAAGAGCTCAACGTTGCACCCAGGCGACGCCTCGGCGGCGCTTTTCTCGGGTTGAAAAGACCCGGCCGATCAAGAGCTCGGCCGCCAGCAGGTTCAGCCCCCACGCAAACACCATCATCCCGTCCCTGACCAGCCCGAGCGGTTCGCTTCCGACAACGACGATCCAGGCGATGCCAAGCACTGACTGCGTGGACGCCCCTTGACCGATCGCATAGGCGCGAAGCATCGCGCTCTTGTGACCGACGACGTCGCCAGATCTGATCGTGACGACGGCCCAGGCGATCAGACCAAGCATTGATAAGCTCAGCGCAATTCGAACCCAGTACAGCAATGGGCCCTGTAGCTCCGCCGGAAACGCGTAGAAATGGGTCATCCACAAGCCGGTAAGCGCGCTGACGCACCCGGCGGCCGCGACGGCGCGCCCGACCACGCGATGCAGCGCCGGATAGTTGCTCCGCAGGCTTTCCACGAACTGCAGCGCGCCGGCCAAGCAGAACAAGACGCTGCTGAAAATATGCAGCCCCACGGGCACGGGAGCCGCGAGAGCCCTGGGGTTCGCAGGCGCCAGCGCCGGACCACCGAACAGCTCGACCGCACGCGCCAAACCGCCAAAGCTTGGCACGAAGGAATAGACGAGAATAACCGCCATGAGCGCCCACTCGCGCCGGCTTATCGATTTCATGGAGATCCCTTTCGCGATCCTGTCGCCTTTACCGAGGCCCGGCTCGTTTACCCATGCGGTGATGAACAGTGGATTGTCGAAATATGTGCATCTGCTATACGCGCATGCATGAACTGGCAGGCGATATCCTTCGATTGGAACCAGGTGCGCGCGTTCCTTGCCGTCGCCGAAGAAGGGTCCTTCAGCGGCGCTGCGCGCGCCTTGAAATCGACCCAGCCGACAATCGGCCGGCAGATCTCGGCGCTGGAGGCGTCGCTCAGCGTCACTCTGGTCGAGCGGAGCGTCCGTGGTCTGACACTGACCCAGACAGGTCGCGAACTTCTCGATCATGTGCGTGCGATGGCAGAGGCCGCGACGCTGATTTCACTGTCCGCCGATGGGCGGTCGCAGGAGGTGACGGGCGAGGTCACGGTCACTGCGACGGATCTTCTCTCGGCGGCGATCCTGCCCGCGGTCCTGGAGCCTCTCCGATTGAAAGCGCCTGGCGTTCGCGTCCGCCTTGTCTGCTCAAACGATCTTAGCAATCTGCTAGAGCGCGAGGCGGACATCGCGATCAGGCATGTCCGGCCCGACCAACCCGAGTTGATCGCGCGGCATGTCGGCGACTTCCGCGCGAGCCTTTACGCAGCCACGTCCTATCTCGAGCGAGCGGGTCGCCCGCGGACCCCGCGCGAGGTGGCCGACCATGCTTTCGTGGGGAATGCCGATCCGGAGCGGCTCATTGCACCCCTACACAATCAGGGCATCCCCGTTCGGCCCGAGAACTTTGTGATGTCGACCGAAAACGGCGTCGTGGCGTGGGAGCTGGTGAAACACGGCTATGGCGTCTCAATGCAGCCCGAGCCGCTGGCGGAGGCGGAGCCAGGGATTGAGAAAGTGCTTTCGGGGCTGCCCTCGCCGGAGTTTCCGATCTGGTTGGCGACGCACCGCGAGCTTAGAACAAACCGGCGCATCCGGATTGTGTTCGACATCCTCGCCGCAGGGTTGGCGGCCAAAGCGCGACCGCCGTTGGGTGGAGCTGATGCTGGTCGCGGGGCGACGTCAGACGCCGACCAGAACACCCGCAACGAAGCTTAAAGTCAGGGAGGGGTCATGAACAAGCCAAGGCTGCACACGTTCTGCGGTCTGATCGCCTCTGGCAAATCGACCCTCGCCAAGGCCATCGCCGAGGAGGCGGGCGTATTTCGAAACACTGAGCCAGGCCGTGCGAGGCCGTCATCTCATCCACGATCTCGACGTTCCTGCCGAGGGGGCCAACGTGAAGAACTGCCGTTTGAACCCGAGCGCCGTGAAAGGACGCCGCCGTGACACATGATATCGCCTTTGTTCGGTTGTCGGAAGTTGAGCCGTCAGAGATTTTGGCGCACATGTCCGACCCTCGTGTCGCAGAGCACATGCCGCTTCTGACCTTCAAATGGGACGCCGCGGCGGTGACGCGGTTTGTCGCTCAGAAGGAGGACTGCTGGGCCCGGGACGGGCTTGGGCACTGGGCGTTTCTATCCGACAGCCGATACGTTGGCTGGGGCGGCTTTCAGAAAGAGGGGGACGACTGGGATTTCGGGCTGGTTTTGCGGCCCGACGCTTTCGGCCTTGGGAACCGCATTCTGAGAAAGGCGATGGAGTTCGCAGCCAAGGATGACCGTATTCCATTCGTAACGTTTCTCTTGCCGCCGTCTCGAAAGAACCTCGGGGCGCTCAAAAGGCTGGGCGCAGAGCATATTGGCGGGGTCGAGTACGAGGGCGTAGAGTTTCTCAAGTTTCGACTTGAGACCAGATGACGACCGCGCCACAACCTCGCCGCGCCTTGTGCTAAAGACCTCGCTTTGCCAAGATTGTGGTCTGGCGAAAGGAACAGTCTGATGCGCTGGCTCGCTTACTTCCTTGCCGCAACGGTTCCGATTTCGGCCGCCGAAACCGCCGACTGTTCCAACCCGGCCGGGACATGCAGCAGCATCCTCGCGCGCGAATGTCTGACCGATCTCGGCGCCGGGGTCCTGACAGCCGAGACCGCGGTTCCGAAAAACGCTGACCAGAAGTGCGAGGCGCAGTTCACACGATACCGCGCTTGTCTGAGCGCAGCGATCCGCGACTGCGGCGACGCGCCGCGAAGCGCCGGATCAGAAAGCTGTGGTCCCGAAGACGCGCGGCAGTTGTTTGATGCGCTCAAGTTCAGCACCGATCCTGACGAACTCGACGCCTTCGCAGAAAGCTGTTCACAGGCCCCGCAGGCCAAGCTGGCGCGCCTTCGGTCCGAAAAGCTGCGCCGAGAACGCGCCACGGCGTTCGCAGACTTGCAGGGCGACTGGCGCGGTGAATGCGACAACCAACGCGCGACCGAGTTTCGGGCGAAGATCGAAGCAACTCGCATCAAGACCCGTTTCACGTGGAAGACGCCCCCGGGTTCGGCGAGGGAGTTTGTCGAAGTCAAGGGAGACGGCGAGGTCTCCCCGGACCGCGATGCGGCCGGGCGATACTGGTGCGCGACTGTTCAAAGAGGCCGTTGCCTGGAGTTCAAAGGCGATTTTGTCGGCGAACTTCCCAATCTGGACTTCGGCGTCACCCGCTGCGTTCTTCAAAGATAAAGACTGTTGGTCAAACCCAAGCGCCTCGCGGCTGCCACGGTCGGCGCGTCCTCTTCCCAGCCCATAGCTGACACAAGCGCGCCCCGCACGCCGGAGCGGCGGCCTTCGATCGGCTTGCGCCTGAAACCAAACCGTCGGCTATCGCAAGTCATCCGATCGACAGGGCAAACCGTGCGCCTCAGACACCAAAAAAGGGCTCGCGCTAAAACAGAGCAGATTCAAGACGCTTGTAACCCGAGGTCTCTCGCAGGTCTTTCAGGTTCGGGTCCCGCCGCATCCAGGCGCCGTGGCTCCAACCGTTCTCAACCATCGCGTCGAGGGCGCGAAGCGCGATCTCCCCCGCACCCACCGCCGCGAGCGCGCCGGCAAGATAGTATCCGTAGGGTTCGCCGCCGCGCAGCATGTCGTCGGCTGCACTCTCGAGTTCCTTCGGCTCCCCTGCGCCCAGGCCAATCGCGCATACCAGCCGGTCGGCTGCGAGCCGGGGCCCTTGCGGCAGATGAGCCGCCTGAGCCTCAATCCGCATTAACGCGCGGGACAGATTGAGGCGCGACCTTTCGTCATCGCCGGCGGATTTGCGCGACTTCGCGGCGAACAACAGCGAGTGGTGGTCCTCCGGCCGAACGGCGGCCGCCCGTTCAAGCATCAGGGCGGCGGTGCGTCCGCGGCCGGCGACAAAGCAGGCCCGCCCCAGGAGATAGTTCGTCTCCCAAAGCGCCGGATCGAGCTCGAGCGCAGTTTCAAAGGCGGCGAAGGCTTCATCTTCACAACCATGCACCGACAGGGCAAACCCCAAGGCGCTTTGCGCCAGAGGTTGGCGCGGCTTCAGCGCGACGGCCGCCTCCGCGCGCGCCCGCATTGTTTGGAGCGCCGCGTCCCCGCCTCCGTAATAAAGATAGAGAAACCCGAGCGAGCGGGCCTCGCCCGCGAGGCACATGGCCTTCAACTCATCCCCGCTCGCTTCGATTTCCGCGAACATGGCGACAGAGTTCTGGACGTTTTCCGCGCCGCCGTCATTGAAGCGTTCACAGGCGTCGCAATAGGCGGCGTAGGCGTCGATGGCCCCGCTCGAGCGCAATTCCGTGGGGCGCGCGTCGGAGGCGGAACGCGAGCGGCGCAGCAGATATCCGTGCTTGTGCACGGTCTGGAGACGCTCGGCGCCGCGAGCCGGTTCGCCGAGAGCGCGGCGGATCTCGGCCACTGATTGGGTCAAGACTTCCTCGCCGACCACCACATCCGGCCACACGTGTTCGAGCAGCGCCTCACGTGAGAGCGCGCGCCCTTCCGCACCCCACAGAAGCCGGAGAACATGCGCGGCTTTCGGAGTGAGGCGAGACACATGATCGCCGCGCGTCAGGAGACGACTGTCTGTCTCCAATGCCCAATCGCCGTCGCCTATCATCGCGTCATTCGATCTCCGACGGTCCGGAGGCGAAATCCTCGGCGGAGCGTCCACGCGCGGGAGCATTCGCAGAAGATCCAAGGCCAAAGAAGAGCCTCGTGTTCAATCATACGTGAACACAACGGAATGCGACGGCCCGCCAAAAAGTTCGCCTTCAGATTTCTTTCAGAACTTTCTCAGGTCACGCGCCGAAACGATGCGTAGGCGGTGCCCCCGTGGCCGACAGGCGCGGCCTCGATCATCAGATTTCGAAAGGACCAACGAAAATGACCCTCACAATTGGAGATTTGGCGCCGGACTTCATCGCCCAAAGCACAGATGGCGAGATCCGATTTCATGACTGGATCGAAGGTTCTTGGTGCGTGTTTTTCTCGCATCCCAAGGACTTCACGCCGGTTTGCACCACCGAGCTCGGCGCGGTCGCCCGCGCGATGCCCGAATTCGCTCGGCGGGGCGTCAAGGTGATTGGGCTCAGCGTCGATTCGTTGGACTCTCACCGTCGTTGGCGGGGAGACATCGAAGAGACCCAGAGCGTCACCCTGAACTATCCGCTCATCGCGGACGATGAGCTCAGGATCGCGAAACTGTACGGCATGTTGCCTGCAGCAGTCGCGGGCGTCGCAGGCGAACGGACCGCGCTCGACAACCAGACGGCGCGCAGCGTCTTCATCATCGGGCCGGACAAGAAGATCAAAGTGACGATCACCTACCCAATGTCGACCGGTCGGAACTTTTCCGAACTTCTTCGGGTGATCGACTCGCTCCAGCTTACGTCGGCCCATCAAGTCGCCACTCCGGCAGACTGGTCCTATGGCGAGGACGTCATCATCGTTCCCGCTGTCTCGGACGACGCCGCGAAGGAGAAGTTTCCAGACGGCTGGACCGCGCCAAGACCGTATCTGCGCATCGTTGGGCAACCCGCCTGAGGGGATGACGCGCCGGGCTCTGGCGGGACCGCCGCCGGAGCATCTCAACTCAAATCGTTCAGCGAGGGCTTTCTCATGACCGACACAACCTCTGTCGCGCGCCGCGCGGCGCGTGTGGTGCGCATCCACTGTTCCGGCAGCGCACCCGCGCAAGGGACGCTGCTGGAAGCGTGGCGCGCGCCGCAATTCGAACCTCACAGCGTGACGCTGACAGGCCACGGCGATCGCGCGCCCTGGGGCGGCGAACGCGTTCTGAGTTTGGCTGAAGAAGCGCGTGACCTGGCGGCGACGATCGGCGGCGAAGACGCCGTTCACATCGTTGGACACTCTTACGGCGGCGCCGTGGCGTTCCGATACGCGCTCAAGCATCCCGCCCGAGTGCGATCCCTGACCCTGTTCGAGCCCGCCTTGTTCGACCTTCTTCGCTTCGACCCCGACGAATCCGCAGCGCTGGACGAGATCGAAGCCGTCGCCAAAGCCGTGTCATCACTGGTTCTTCTTGGCGACTATCGGTCCGCAATGGCGCGTTTCGTCGATTATTGGAACGGCGCGGGCGCTTGGAGCCGCATGCCGGAGACGCTGCGCGCGGAGCTCTCGGCGAAGGCGTTGCTTGTCGCCCATCACTTCGCAGCGCTGCTTGACCCCGGTCCCTCGCCTTCGACGTTCGAAGCGCTGGGGATCCCTTTGCTGGTTCTGTGCGGCACAGACTCTCCCAAATCGGCGCGCGCGGTCAGTCGCGTGCTGGCGAAGTCTGTTTTCACCGCAAAGCATCGCACCATCGGACATGCCGGCCACATGGCGCCGGTGACACATCCTGATCGGGTGAACCCTGTGATCCTCGAAGCCTTGCGGACGGCGGACCAGATCGACGCCACGCCAAGATCTCTCGTCGGCTAGCACATGGACGTGCGAAACGAATGACGCGTAAAGGAGCCGGTGAAGATCGGCTCCTGATCTCGTCGAAATCCTTCGAGCCGGCACAGCTCATCGAGCTTCGACATGAGCGGCTTCCTTAGATTCTGGAACACGGAGACCAGCAATGCATCCAGCAGAAGAAATCGAGCGCTTAGCCCTGGAAGAGCTCCACAACTGCGCGACTTCGGACGTGCGCTCCAGGCTTGGGATCACTGGCGTGGAGATCGGGGGCGGGTTCGTCTCGGTCGCGTCAGCCCTGCCAGCCTCCGCGATTGTGATCAATCGGACCATCGGCTTGGGGTTGCAGGCTCCGGCAACGGCTCAGACCATCGAGCGTGTCGTTAAGGCGTATGACGGCGTTTCAAGGTTCTTTGTTCAAGTCCATCCCGACGCGCAACCCGCGACGATAAACCAGTCGCTTCAAGAGCTCGGTCTTGAGAAAGCGCGAGGGTGGCAAAAGTTCGAGCGCGGTCGCGACGCCGTCGCAGTTCAGAAGACGGATCTCGACGTGAAGCTGATTGACGTCGAACAAGCCGAAGCAAGCGCGAAGATCGTGTGCGACGGTTTTGACCTGGGATCCGCGGCGGAGCCGTGGCTGGCGCGTTTGCCGAGATCCGACAAGTGGCGCGTGTTTGTCGCGTTTGACGGCGGACATCCGGCGGGAACCGGCGCCGTGTTCATTGACGGCGGCGTAGCCTGGGCGGATTTTGGAGCAACCGCGCCGGACTTTCGCCGGCGCGGCGCGCAGTCCGCGCTACTGACGCACAGGATCCAGTTTGCGCTCGATCATGGGTGTTCGCGGATCTTCACGTGCACGGGCGAGGATGTTCCGGGCGATCCCCAACACTCATACTCGAACATCCTGCGCTGCGGTTTCAAAGAGACCTATGTTCGAGCCAACTACGCACCGCCGCGCTCGCAACGACCTTGATCACCTGAGTTGCAGGCTTCCGCGATCGGCTGTCTCCGCTAGCGACCGCTGAAACCAGCTCGGACCGACCGGAGGGCGCGTCGACTGCGCGCCGCCCGGTATATGGGAGACTATCGTTTCGCGTACTGCCGGATCATATGGCCGCCGTCCACGTCCAGCACCACACCCGTGGTGTAGGCGTTCGACATGAGAAACAGCGCCGCTTCCGCCGCCTCTTCGACTTCTCCCACCCTTGCGGTCGGCAGAGACTCGCCGGTCGCCTCATACATCGCCTCCCGGGCGGAGGGCTCCATGCCGGCATAGGCCTCCGAGCGGACCATCCCTGGAGAGACGCAATTGACGCGCAGTCTCGGGCCGAGCTCCAGCGCCAGTCCGCGCGTCAACGCCTCGACCGCTCCATTCACCGCGCCCAATCCACTGCAATTCAACCCCGGACGCCGCGAGAGCACTCCGGAGAAGAACGTTATCGAACCGCCTTCAGCCAACTTCTTCACCGCGGCTCTCGCAGTGGCGTAAGGACCAAAGAACTTTGCATCGAACATATGCCGAAGGTCTGCGTTCGAGAGCTCCTCGAATGAGCCATGCGCGGCGCTCGACGCGGAGATCACGAGATGATCGATCTGTGGGATCTCCTCGGCCCAAGCCGCGACCGACTCTGGCGCCGTCATATCGATGGGCGCAGCGACACCGCCGTCGCCAAACTCCGAGATCGCCGCATCAAGCTTGGCGCTGTCTCGACTCGACACGACGACTTTGGCGCCGGCCAAAACCAAGGCGTGGGCAATCGCCTTTCCGATGCCCGAACCACCGCCGACAACTGCCACAGTCTGACCTTTAAACTTCATTTCTTCAGCTCCTCAGTGGATCGATTGCCGCTTCGTCGAGACAATCGGAGAACCCTGTTTCGATCGACGATCGTTCCGCGCCGCCAAAACCCATCCGCGACATCGCCTCGTGCATCATGTCCTGCTGGAGAAGTAGACAAAGCCTATGCATAATAAAAATCGATCGTTTTTATATGAGGCATAACCTTCATGGATCTGAAGCAATCAGACGTCGGGTTGCTGATCGCACTGGACGCGCTCCTTGAGCAGGAGAGCGTGACGATGGCGGCGCGCGATCTCGGCGTCAGCCAACCAGCGATGTCCGCTCAGTTGGCTCGGCTCTGGGTTTTGTTCATCGAGCCCCTGCTGACGGCTTCAGGACGGAAACTCGTTCCAACGGCGCGGGCCTCGCAGATCAAGCCGTCCCTTCGGGCTCTGCTCGCGGATCTCGATCTTCTGGTGCGCGAAAGCGCTCAGTTCGACGCCGCCACCACCGATAGAGCGTTTCGCATCGTCGCAACGGATTACGTGCATGCGGTCCTCGCCGCTCCACTGTTGAAATCTGTTGCGTTACGGGCGCCGAACGCCCGTGTCGCGCTCTTGCCCTTCGACCCGCAAAAGGCCTGGCCGCAGCTTGAGAGCGACGAAGCCGATCTCGCTTTGGCGACAGGGATGAACTCGCCGGATGCGCGACGACGGCCGGGGTTGACCGAGACGTTCAAGGTCATCCAGCGCAAGGGGCATCCTCGCGGCACAGAAGACTGGACGCTGGACGCCTTCAGCGCAGCGGATCATGCGTTGATATCTACGGAAGGCGGCGGTTTTTTCGGCGCAACTGACGAGATCCTGGCGGCGACGAACCGCGAACGACGGGTTGTTTGTTCGCTGCCCAGCTTCCTGCTCGCGCCGGCGCTTGTCGCCGGCTCGGACCTCGTCGCCTTGCTTCCAGCCAGGCTTGCCGAGTTGAACCGTCACATGATCGATCAATTCGACCCGCCTTTCCCATCTCCCACGTTCAAGGTCGACCTCCTGTGGCATCCTCGGCGACAGGGCGACCCGGCCCATGCCTGGCTCAGATCGCTGGTCGCCGAGGTCCTGTCCAGTTCTTGACCAAGCCTTGTCTTGACCGAGCCTTGGTCAGGGCGCGGCTTGTCGCCCCGGCTTTGGGACATCCGCTGAAGCTTGCGATTGTCAGGCGAACCGGGATGTCCGTGCGCATCCGTAAGCGGTTGCGCGACAGTCTCTAGAACTCGCAACCCAGCTCGATCTCACCGGATCGCTCGCTGGCTGCTCCGTTCAAGGCTGACTGCACCGCCTCGATCAGCCAGCGGCGCGCCGGGCCGATGGCGTCGCCTGTCCGCGAGATCGCGAACAGCGGCACCTTAAGAGCTTGCTCTGGTCGCGCCTCGACCCGCAAACGCCTGAGCTGTCCTGTCGAGAGGTCCGAAGCCGCCAGCGCGACCGGCAACGTCCCCCACCCAACGCCGCGCCGGATCAGACGATGACGGAGCGGCAAATCAGCCAACTCCCATACGTCATGAACCAAGGTGTGCTGGTAGTTCGCCGCGACCCGGCTGGTGGGCGACAGCTGCCGGTAATCCGCGAGGTCCGCGTCGGTCAAAGGTCGATCGAGCGACGCGAGCGGATGATCCTGCGAGGCGACCGTTACGACATCGGCGCCGCCAATCGGCGTGCGGTCGAATACGTCCTCAGCATAGGCGGCCAGGCTTTCAGAGCCGGCGAAGCCGAGATCCGCCACGCCACCCGCCACAAGTTCCGGGGCGCCACCGACCTCTTCTCGGAAGATACGCAGGGTGATCCCCGGAAAGGCGTGACGGAACCTGTCGAGCGTTTCAACAAGCGGGTCTTCCGGCACGATGACGCTGGTGGCGAGCGTCACCTCGCTCTCCAAGCCGGCGGCGAGGCCGCGAGCGGTGGCGCGCAGTCTTTCCGCCCGCACCAGCACCGTCCTGGCTTCGGCCAAGATCGCCTCGCCATGCGCTGTGAAGGTCGGACGTTTTGTCGAGCGATCAAACAGTTGGACTTCGAGTTGCTCCTCCAGCGTCGCAATCGCGTGGCTGACCGCCGACTGCGCACGCTGAACCCGTTTTGCGGCGGCGGTGAAGCTGCCGGCGTCGGCGACCGCGACGAGCATGCGCAGCTGATCCAAGGTGACTGCATCGAGCAAAAGCCACTCCATCCATCTATTTATCTGATCAAAGTTAGCAGTTTTTTCGCAGTCCCAACATTTTTCCGGATGCATCATCTTCAGCGCAGTCCAGCAACGACGCTGGCGCCTCCTCTGAAGGACACAAGAAATGACCGACCGCCAATCGCCAGAAATCACGCGCCGCCGCGCGCTCGCCGGTTTCGGCGCAGCAGGGCTGGGCGCCGCGGCAGCCGCCCTCTCCACGACCAAGGCCGCAGCTGCGACGAACGAAGCGAAGCCTCTCGCAGGCAAGGTCGCCGTCGTCACCGGCGCGCGCGCAAACATGGGCCGCGCGTTTTCGATCGCGCTGGGCGGCATGGGCGCGGACGTCGTGGTCCATTATCACCGAGCCGAAACCGTCGCACAGGCGCAGGAAACCGCCCGCCTCGTCGAAAAGGCCGGCGCCCGAACGGCGCTCGTGCAGGGCGACCTTGGCGACCCGGCGACGGCGCGGGCCATATTCGATGCAGCTCAAGAGCGGTTTGGGGGCGTCGACATCGTCGTCAACAACGCCGGCGCGATCATCAAGAAGCCCCTCGCAGAGTTCACCGACGCGGAGTTCGATCGGCTGGACCGGGTCAACAACCGCGGCCTGTTTCATATGCTGCGCGAGGCGGCCCGGCGCGTGCGCCCGGGCGGGCGCATCATCAACAACGCGACCTCACTCCTTGCCGGGGCGGCCCCAGGCTATGCGATCTACTCAGGCACCAAAGCGCCGGCTGAAGAGTACAGCAGAATGCTGGCCAAAGAGCTGGGAGAGAAACGCGTCACCGTAAACTCTTTCGCCCCGGGCCCGATCGACACGCCGTTCTTTCACGGACAAGAGAACGAGCGATCCGTCGCCTACGCCAGCCGACTGGCGGCGGAAAAGCGCCTTGGCGAAATCGCGGACATCACCCCTGTCGTCGCCTTCCTCGCGTCGCCGGAGAGCCAATGGGTCAACGGGCAGACGCTGTTCGTCAATGGCGGCTATATCACCCGCTAAATGATCCAGTCGGCGAGCGCGGGCCTTCCGCGCTCGATCCCGTTACCGCACAGGAGCACTTGATGAAGATGCGCAACCTTGGGCCGAGCGGTCCGACCGTCTCAGCGCTTGGCCTCGGCGCGATGGGCATGAGCGATTTCTATGGCCCAGCCGATGAGGCGGAGAGCCGAGCGACGCTCGACGCCGCATTGAACGCGGGCGTCACGTTGATCGACACCGCTGATTTCTATGGATCGGGGCATAACGAAATGCTGATCGCCGAGGCGATCGCAGGACGGCGCGACAAGGCCTTCATTCAAGTGAAGTTCGGGGTCATGCGCGATCCAGGCGGCGGCTTTATCGGCGGCGACTACCGTCCGGTCGCGATCAAGAATGCTTTGGCCCAAAGCTTACGGCGATTGAAAACCGACCATGTCGATCTCTATCAGCCGGCGCGGGTTCCGGCCGACATCCCGATCGAAGAGGTCGTCGGCGCGGTCGCAGATCTCCAGACGCAGGGCTACGTGCGCCACATCGGTCTGTCGGAGGCAGGCCCAGAGACGATCCGCCGGGCCCACCGCGCGGCGCCCATCACCGCGCTGCAGATCGAGTACTCGCTGATCAGCCGGACTCTGGAAGGCGCGATCCTCAGGACATGCCGTGAACTCGGCCTCGGCGTCACCGCCTACGGCGTTCTGTCGCGCGGGCTCTTGTCGGGGCGGATCGCACGAGACGCCTATGCGGGCAAACGCGACTTCCGGGCCATGGCGCCTCGGTTTCAAGGCGACAATATGAGCCAGAACCTGGCGCTGGTCGAGACATTGCGGGATTTCGCGTCTCAGAAGAGCGTGACGCCTGGACAACTCGCGATCGCCTGGGCTCTCCACAAGGGAGACGACATCTGTCCGATGATCGGCGCGCGCCGCCGCGATCAACTGACGGAAGCGCTTGGCGCGCTTGAAATCACTTTGTCGCAAGCGGAGATCGCGGCGCTTGAAACAGCGATGCCCGCGTCCGCGGTCGCAGGCGATCGTTATGACGCGCATGGCATGGCGATGCTCGATAGCGAGAAGTAAAGCCGGGGACATGGTCCGACGAAGCGCGCGCAAGCGAAGGTTCAGCGGGTGGCTGGTCGCGCCAGGCGCCAGAGCCGCCTAAGCCTCCGGGGCGCCTCTCACGCCAGTCGCCCGAAAAGATCCGTTTGGGTTCCGTCGCAGACCACTTCGAACGCGGATCTCTCGCGCCGTGACGTCTTCAGCCCGCGCAGCTTGCCGACACGCGCAGGCTCGTCCGCCGGATGGACGGGTCCGCCAACCCGTGTCGATCGCGCTGACCGGAGAACACCTTCGCCCTGCATCTGCGGCGGCGCCTTGCCAATTCGGACAACAAGGCGGATACGGGGTCTATGACTAGGAAGAAAGGACCTCGTCGCGCCACCCGGCGGCGGGAGAGCGCTCGAACGCCTGCAGAGGCCGCTGTCAAACTCCAGACCATGGGCGGGCGTCTGAACGTCTTGAGCGATGACGACGTGCGCCGCATTCATGCCGCGTCGCTTGCGCTGCTTTCCGACTTTGGATTGGAGGATGCGCCCCCTGGCGTCGTTGATCTCGTCTGCGCGGCCGGCGGACGAGTTTCACAAGATCAGCGTCTTACATTTCCATCTGAACTTTGCGAGGAAGCGCTGAAGGGACTTCGTCGCGACGTGACCCTTTGCGGTCAGGATCCAGCGCATGACCTCTCGCTTGAGCTCGGCTCGGTCTATCTGGGGTCCGGCGGAGCGGCGCCCCTGATCCACGATTTGGAGACAGGTCGCTACCGTCCCTCGACCCTGGCGGATCTCTATGACGCCGCGCGGTTGGTCGACCGATTGCCACATGTGCAGTTTTTCTCACGCTCTCTCGTCGCACGCGATCTCGATGACGAACGTTTGCTCGACGTGAACACCTGCTACGCGGCGCTGGCGGGCACATCCAAGCATGTGATGGTGAGCGCCGCCAAAGCCGATCACGTCGCCGAAATCACAGCGATCTGTCATTTGCTCGCGGGGTCGCCCGACGCGTTCGCCGCGCGCCCTTTTCTGTCGCTCAACATCAATCACGTCGCCCCACCCATGCGCTTTGCCGCGGATGCCGTCGAGGTGCTGGTCGCAGCCGCCAGAGCCGACATACCCTGTATGGTGAACACGTTCGGGCAACTCGGCGCCTCCAGCCCGGTGACGATCTCTGGCTGCGTTGCGCAGACAAACGCTGAAACGCTGGCGGGTCTTGTCATCGCCTGGCTCGCCAATCCCGACGCCCGCGTGATCCACGGCTCGCGTCCGATGGTGACCGACCTTCGCTCCGGCGCCATGGCTGGCGGCAGCGGAGAACAGTCCATTCTGACCGCAGCTGCAGTGCAAATGGCGCGCGCCTACGGCGTTCCGTCTTCAACCATAGCCGGCGCCACCGATAGCAAAACCGCCGACGCGCAAGCGGGTTACGAAAAAGCGCTCTCCGTGACCATGGCGGCTCAAGCGGGGGCGAACGTCATCACCCAAGCGGCTGGAATGCAGGCCGGCCTGATGGGCGCGTCTTTCGACGCCTATGTGATCGACAATGACATGCTGGGCGCGGTGTTGCGCAGCCTCTCGCCGATTGACACGGGGCCGGAAGCGCTGTCGCCCTCGATGATTGTGGAGGCCGTCCGCGGAGAAGGTCACTTCCTTGGGCATCCGCAGACCTTTGACCGGATGACGTCCGATTTTCTGTATCCTGATCTGGCTGACCGGCGTTCCGTCGAGGATTGGGAGGCCGGAGGGGCGCCGGACATTCGCGACGTCGCCCGGGCGCGCGCGCAAACCATTCTCGCAACGCATTACCCATCTCATATTTCCCCGGAGCTCGACATCCGACTACGCTCCATGTTCGACATTCGTCTTGCGCAGTCCCGTATGGAGCCGAAATGAAGATTGCAGTCTACGGCGCCGGCGCGATGGGGTCGGTTTATGCGGCGCTGTTCCGCGAAGCGGGATACGAGGTCTGGGTCGTCGATCCCTGGTCAGAGCATATCGCCGCGATCAACGCGAACGGTCTCAGGATCGAGGGCGCAAGCGGAGACCGCGTCGTGGCGGACATCCGCGCGACGACCGACATGGCCGAGGCCGGCCCGTGCGACCTGATCGTAATTGCGACCAAAGCCAGCGGCGTGGGCGCGGCGGGGCGCGCGATTGCGCCGGTGATGGTCGACGGCGCGCTTGTTCTGACGATCCAGAACGGCCTCGGCGCGGCCGAGCGGATCTCCGAGCACATGGAGACCCGCAACGTGCTTTTGGGCGTGGCGGACGGGTTCGGCGCATCGATACGCGCGCCGGGGCACGTGCATCACAACGCGATGAAGCTGATCCGTATCGGAGAGATTGACGGAGGAAAATCTGACCGAGCCGAACGCCTCGCCGAGTTGTGGCGGGGCGCCGGCTTTACTGCTCGCGCTTTCGAAGACATCGAGCAGCTGATCTGGGAGAAGTTCATATGCAACGTCACGCTGAGCGCTCCCTGCACCGTCTTTGGCGTGACGGTCGGCGAACTCATGGCGGATCCAGCGCGATGGGAGATCGCTCTTGGCGCGATGCGTGAGGCCTATGCGCTGGCCCAGGCTCTGCGTGTGAACCTCTCGTTCGACGATCCGGTCGCCTATGTTTCCGCCTTTGCCGCGCGGATGCCTGAAGCGCGACCGTCGATGCTGCTTGATCATCTGGCGGGCCGTCTGTCCGAGTTGGACGCCATCAATGGGCAAGTGCCGATCCTCGGTCGACGCCATGGGATTGCAACGCCCTACAACGATACCTTGGTCGCGGTGTTGAGGCGGCGCGAAGAGGCCTTTGAGAAACCGCGCGCGTAAGACGGGCCAGCCACGAGCCGACGAGGCGCCGCGTTACGCCAAGGCCGCCAGAACCCGCTCGGGGGTGAACGGCATATGCCGCAGTCGACGTCCGGTCAGCGCGAAGAACGCATTGGCGATCGCGGGGGCGACGACGGGCGTGCTGACTTCGCCAATGCTGGTTGGCGGCGCGTCCACCTGCGCGATATCGACCGCGATTTCCGGCGTCTCGTCGATCCGCAAGATCTCGTAGTCGTAGAAGTTGTTCTGTTGCACTTCGCCGTCCACGATGGTGATCCGCTCCTTGAGCGCGCTGCCAACCCCGTGCACGACGCCGCCTTCGATCTGGGCGAGCGAGTTGTCCGGCGAGACGATCACCCCGGCGTCAACGGTGGTCCAGAAGTTCTTCACAGCGATGACGCCGCTCTCCCGATCAAGGCTGATCTCGGCGACGCCGGCCGCCATCGAGTCGCCATAGCCGGCGAACGCAAGGCCAAGCGCCGTCCCGTCCCGCGCACGCTTCCAGTCTGACATCTCGAGGACACGCTCGACCAGCCAACGGCCCCTCGGATTGTCCTTGAGCAGCGCGAGGCGGAACTCCACCGGGTCTGCGCCCGCCTCCTCCGCGAGTTCGTCCATGAACGCTTCAGCCGCGAAACTCGTATAGGCGGCGCCGATGCCGCGCCACGGTGCAAGACGCGCCCGCCGATCGGTGATCAGATGCTCGGCCCGCATGTCGCCGAGATCGTAGAACTTGTTCTCGGCGCCGCGCATCGTAATGATGTCCTGCGGCTCGACCTGCGCCCAGCGCAGCGGGTTGAAATACGCGATCACCGACGGCGCGGCGACGCGATGCCGCCACCCTTGCAAACCGCCTTCGGCTTTCAGACCAGCGATCATCCGCTGAGCCGCCGCGGGCCGATAGGCGCCAAACTTGACGTCGTCTTCGCGGGTCCAGAGCACCTTTACAGGGCGGCCCACAGCCTTCGACGTCAGCAGCGCGTCTCGCAAATAGGGTTGGGTCAGTTCGGTTCGTCTTCCGAAACTCCCGCCCATCGGCATCATGTGCAAGGTGACCTGCTCGGCGTCGATGCCGAGCGTTTCCGTCACGGTGCGCAAGGACCAGCTTTGGGTTTGGCTTGCGATCCAGACTTCGGCGCTCGCGCCATCGTTCTCAACCGAGGCGACAGCGCCCATCGGCTCGAACTGCGCATGATAGGCGTAGTCAGACAGATACGTCCGCTCCACCTGTCGGTCCGCGCCGCCGACTGCTGCGCCGGCGTCGCCCGTCTCGCGCCAGACGGCGCCGTCCTGCGACAGATCCTCGGCGGTCGCCGCGTAGTCGATCAGATCCTGATCGCTGTTGTTGCCGCGCGACGACGATGTCTCACTCCATTCGATCGACAACGCAAACTTGCCGAACAACGCGGCTTCCTGTGTTTCCGCAATCACCGCGACGCCGTCGGGCAGCGTGACGGTGCGCAGAACGCCCGGTATCGCCAACGCGCCGGTCTCATCGACGGAGATGGGTGTTTCGTCCTCGACCGGAGCCCGCACGACCGTCGCGTAGAGCATCTCCGGCACGCGGACGTCGACGCCGTATTGATAGGCGCCGCGGCTTTTCGCGGGGATGTCGATCCGCGCAACGTCCGCCCCGATCAACCGGAAATCCGAGGTCGGCTTCAGCAGCGCCTCCGACGCATCTGGAACCCGCGTGGTCGCCAGCTCCGGCAAGGCGGCGATCTCTCCGTAGCTCAGTCGCTCGCCGGTTTCGTGATCCACGACCGCGCTCGGCTCGGTCCGCAGGCGATCCTCTGGAACCGCCCAATGCGCGGCCGCTGCGGAGATCAGCATGGACCTCGCCTGTGCGCCAGCGAGGCGAAGCGGCATGTAATAGCCTTGAACCGCGCTGCTGCCGGCCGTGTAGCGCACCATGCCGAATTTCGGGTTGCCGTAGCGCCGATCATCGACGTTGAGCTGTTCGACCTCCACGTCCGACCAGTTCGCGTCGAGCTCCTCGGCCAGCATCAGCGGCAGGGCGGTGGTGGAGCCTTGGCCAAGATCCGTCGCAGGGTAGATGATCCGGATCTTGCCGCTCGCGGCGATCGACACCCAGATGTTCGGTTTGGCGGAACTTGCGGCGGTTCCCGCGTTGGCGACGCGTTGAAGACCGTCGACGCCAATCGCGAAGGCGAAACCGGCGGTCGCCCCGGCGCTCGCAAGAAAGGCCCGACGGCTGACAGAGAGTTGCGCTGAGTTGCTCATCCTGACCTCCCTTAAGCTTCGCTCGCGGCGCGCTCGACAGCCTTCACGATGCGGACATAGGTGCCGCAGCGGCACAGGTTGCTGCTCATCGCGTCGATGATCTCTTCGCGCGACGGGCGTGGGTTTTCCTCAAGGAGCGCGGCGGCGCGCATGATCTGACCCGACTGACAGTATCCGCACTGCGGAACCTGCTCGGCGATCCAGGCGAGCTGCACAGGATGGTCTCCGTTCTCCGACAGGCCTTCAATCGTTCGAACATCGGCCCCTTCGACGTCCCCAATCGGAGTAACGCAGGCGTAAGTCGCGGCGCCGTCCAAATGGACGGTGCACGAGCCGCACATCGCCGCCCCGCACCCATATTTTGAGCCGGTGAGCCCCAGGTGCTCGCGCAATGCGATCAACAGCGGCGTTTCCGGGGGCGCGTCGATCTCGACGGCGGATCCGTTGACAGTCAGACGGGTCATCTGTGTTCCCTTTTGGCTGTGTTCACGTCAGCGTGGCGGCGACGTTTGGACAAAGCTCAAATGGGTTGGGAGCGTTCGACAGCCTTCCAGAAAACACGTTTGCGTTTTCTGGATTTCGAATCTCGCGAACTTGAAACTCGAAATTCGATCGTTCCGCTGGCCGTGAGGAACCTGACGCTAGCCGCGGCGCAGAGGCGCGCTCGCCGTTTGCATTGCGCTGATCAAGGCGTCGCGACGGGCGGACAACGCCTCCGGCGCCTCTCCGCGAGCTTCCTCGCCGACGCCCTGGGCCAAAAGGTCCGAAAGCTCCGGATCGAGGTGGAGCACTCCAAGATCGTCCCACCAGCGATTGAAGCTCTCGGAGTATCGTTCACAGAACTCCGGCAAGCCGCCTTCGCCTGCGCCCAGATGGAACAACATCGTCGGCCCCATCGCAGCCCAACGAAGACCCGGACCCGCCCACACGGCCTTGTCGACGTCCTCGACGCTGGCGACGCCTTCCTTGACCAGGTGGATCACCTCGCGCCACAGCGCCGCCTGCAGACGGTTTGCGACATGGCCGGGCACTTCCTTCTTGACCCGTATCGTGACTTTGCCGACCGCCTGGTAGAATGCCTCCGCAGTCTCGACCACGCCTTGATCGGTCCGGTCGTTCCCCATCACTTCGACCAGTGGGATGAGATGCGGCGGGTTGAATGGGTGGCCAAGCACCAGACGTCCGGGGTTGCGCCAGCCGAGTTGCATCTCGGAAAGCGTCAGACCCGATGCTGAAGAAGCGACCACCGCCCCTGCGGCGAGCGCAGGTTCGATCGTCTCGTAAAGCGCATGCTTGATCGCAATCCGCTCCGGCACGCTTTCCTGAATGAAGCTCGCGCCCTCGACCGCGGCGGCGGCGTCGGCATGGAACGTCAACGCGGCCGGATCGCCATTTTGCGTCAGGCCAAGTTGCTCGAGCGTCGGCCACGCGTCCTCGACATAGCGGCGCACGCTCGCCTCGGCGGCCGCGCTTGGGTCATGGACCGACACGTTCTTGCCCGCAGCGAGAAACAGTGAAACCCAGCTCGCGCCGATCACGCCAGCGCCCAGAACGGCAGTGTTTTCAATCTCTGTCATCAGAACAATCCTGGCTGCAATGGCGAGGCGGCGGTCAGGCCGCCATCCGCTGTGAACTCTTGACCGGTGACGAACGCCGCCTCGTCCGAAGCAAGCCAGAGCACCAGGCGCGCAATGTCCTCCGGCGACCCGAAACGTCCTGCCGGATGACGGGCCAACGCGTCTTGCTTCGCTCTTTGAGGATCATCGGCGAGCGCAAAGGCCGCATCGGCCATCTCGGTCATGATCCAGCCGGGCCGAACGGCGTTGCACCGCACCAGCGGCCCATGATCCACGGCGATCGACCTCGTCAGCCCATGAACAAAGGCTTTCGACGCATTGTAGAGCGCCATGTTCGGATCAGCGTTGACGCCGGAGATCGACCCGATGTTGACGATCGCGCCGCCGCCCGCGCTTTGCATGGCTGGAATGAACGCTCGGCAGCAGTTGAAGACGCCCCGGCAGTTTGCGCCGACGACCAGATCCCAGTCCTCGTCGGAGCTCTCGACGACGGACTTCTCGACTTGGACGCCCGCGTTGTTCACGAGGATCTGGACCGGCCCGAACGTGTCTTCGACGGCCGAACGCAACCTCTCGACGTCCTCCGGTCTGGAGACGTCGGCCCGGGCCCAATGGACCTCGCTCGACAGCTCGTCCGGCCGAGGTCCGCGGCCACAGGTCATTACAGACGCGCCTTCATCAACAAATGCGTCGACAATGGCGCGGCCGATCCCACGCCCACCGCCGGTGACGACGGCGACCTTTCCCGAGAACCGGCTCATCCGTGCGCCAGCATCACGTGCCGCACCGAGGTATAGGCGTCGAGACTATAGACGGACATGTCGCAGCCCGTGCCCGACCCCTTCATCGCCGCCCAGGGCATCTCCGGCGTGCCCACGCCGTGGGTATTGACCCAAGTGAAGCCATAGCGAAGCCGCGCGCACATCCGCATCGCGCGACCCACGTCTCTGGTCCAGACCGACGAAGCGAGGCCGTAACGGCTCGCATTCGCCCACTTGAGCGCATCCTCGGCGTCGGAGAAGCGCGAGATCGTCACCACCGGACCAAACACCTCCGAACAGGCGATCTCGGCGTCGTTGTCGACATTGGCGACAACCGGCGGGCGATAGAAGAAGCCCGGTCGATCTTCGCCGGCGCCGCCAGCCGCAATCTCTGCGCCGCTGCGCGCGCGATCGACGAAACCTGCGACCCGGTCACGTTGCGTCGACGAGATGATCGGCCCCATTTCCACGCCGTCGTCATGCGGCGCGCCGGTTTTGATGCTCTCGACCGCAGAGGCCGTTTCGGCGACCAGCCGCTCATAGATCGCATCGGACGCCATGATCCGACACGGCTGCGCGCAATCCTGACCCGCATTGAAGTAGGAACCGCCCCGGATCGTCTCGACCACGGCGTCGATGTCCGCGTCGTCGAACACGATCACCGGAGCCTTTCCGCCAAGCTCCAGATGCACATGACGGATCTGGTTCGACGCCGCCCGCATCGCCGCCATGCCGGTCGCAGGCGATCCGGTCACGGTGATCCCCTCCATCGACGGGTGGTTGATGATCCGGTCGCCGATGCTTGGGCCGCGTCCGTGAAGGACGTTCACCACGCCCTTGGGGAGGATCTCGTTCATGATCTCGGCGGCGCGCAGGGTTGAAAGCGGCGTGACTTCCGAGGGTTTCAACACCAGCGTGCAACCGGCCGCCAACGGCGCCGCGAGTTTCCAGGACGCCATCATCAGCGGGTAGTTCCAGGGCGCGATCGCCGCGACCGGACCAACCGGGTCGCGCCGGATCATCGAGGTGTGGCCTTCGACGTACTCGCCCGCCGCCGACCCCGACATCGTCCGCGCGGCGCCGGCCAGAAAGCGGAAGACGTCGATGGTCAGGGGCATCTCGTCGTCGCGCGCGGACGGCCAGGGCTTGCCGCAATCCTGGCTCTCCAGCCCAGCCAGCTCTTCTTGGTTGGCCTCGATCGCGTCGGCGAGCTGAAGCAGCAGGGCCGAGCGCTCGGCCGGCGTGGTCTGCGACCAACTCTCGAAGGCCTCTTCCGCCGCCGCTGCGGCGGCGTCGACCTGCGCACCGGACGCCTCGGCGATCCGGCCGATCTCCGCGCCTGTGGCGGGGTCGATCACCGGCAGAGCCTCGCCTTCGCCTGCGATCAGTTCCCCATTTATGAGCATCTTCTCCTGCATGAGCGTCCTCCCGTTTCTCGCCTAGAAGCCGACCTGATCGCCGCCCTTGAGCGCGAGACGCGCCCGCGCCTCCGCCGGGGACGCCACGGTCAGCCCGAGGTTCTCGATGATCGATCTGATCTTGCGGACCTGCTCGGCGTTCGATGTCGCCAGCTCGCCCTTGCCGATGAACAGGCCGTCCTCGAGCCCCACCCGCAGATTGCCGCCGAGCATCGCCGATTGCGTGGCGAAGGGCATCTGATGGCGTCCCGCCGCCAGGACCGACCATTCGTACTGATCGCCGAACAGCTTCTGCGCGATCGTGTGCATGTGCATGAGATTGTCCGGGTCTGCGCCGACGCCGCCCAGGATCCCGAACACCATCTGGATAAAGAAGGGCGGCTTGACCACGCCCTTATCCACGAACCAGGCGAGGTTGTAGAGGTGGCCGAGGTCGTAGCATTCGAACTCGAAGCGCGTGCCGTGGCCCTCGCCAAGTTCCTTGAGGATGAACTCGATATCCGTGAACGTGTTGCGGAAAATGAAGTCCCGCGTCATCTCGAGAAACGCGGGCTCCCAGTCATGCTTCCAGTCGGAGTACTTTTCGAGCATCGGAAAGATGCCGAAGTTGAGCGACCCGACATTGAGCGACGCCATCTCGGGCGAGGCGGTCAGCGCCGCGCGCAGACGTTCTTCGCGGGTCATGCCGAGCCCACCGCCGGTCGAGACGTTGATCACCGCGTCGGTCGACTGCTTGATCCGGGGCAGGAACCGCATGAACGTCTCGGCGCGTGGATCGGGCTTGCCGGTTTCCGGGTCTCGCGCGTGAAGATGAATGATCGACGCGCCGGCCTCCGCCGCCTCGATCGACGCTTGTGCGATCTGATCTGGCGTAATGGGCAGATAAGGCGACATCGTCGGGGTGTGAATGCCGCCCGTCGGCGCGCAGGTGATGATGACGGGTTTGGGCATCAGAGCTTCATCTGCTGGACTTGCGCGGACAGCCCCCCATCGAGCACCCAGAGCTGGCCCGAGGCGTAGCGCGCCTCATCCGACGCGAGCCAGAGCACCAGATTGGCGATGTCTTCGGGCGTGCCGTAAGTGCGCATCGGATGGACGTCGCGCACGGCCTGCTGCAGCGTCTCGATCGTGCCGCCGCCGCCGCCAGAGCCGTCGCCTTCAAAGAAGCTCTGCAGCATTGGCGTGTCGACATAGCCCGGGCAGATCGCATTCACGCGGATGCCCTCGGGGCCGTGGTCGCAGGCCATGGCGCGGGTCAGCGCATGCACGGCGCCCTTGGTCGCACAATAGGCGGCCAGGCCCGGATCGGCGATGAACCCGTCGTAGGAGCCGAAGTTGATCACGCTGGCGCCCGAAGACTTCCGCAGCAACGGCAGCGCATGCTTGCTCGTCAAGAAGACGCCGGTGACGTTGACAGCGAAGATCTTGTTCCACTGCTCGAGCGTGGTGGTCTCGATCGTCTCCTCGATCTCGATCCCCGCCGCGTTGACCAGCACATCCAGCCGGCCGGCCTCTGCATTTACGAAGGCCATCGCGGCCTTCGCGTCGTCCTCGGACGTGACGTCGAGCTTGAGGAACTGAGCGGCTTCGGCGGCGTCGTTTTCGAGACTGCCGCCCGGCGTGAGATCGGCGGCGTAGACCTTGGCGCCTTCGCGAGCGAAACGCGCGCAGATGGCGCGGCCGATGCCGCCGCGCCCCCCGGTCACCAGCGTCACCTTCCCAGCGAGACGCGCGCTCATGCCGGCTCCTCCCCCTTCTGCGGCGGAAAGCGTGTCTTCTCGGCGGCTTCCGTCCAGTCCATGTGGTTGCGGACGAACTCCTGTGAGGCGTCGCGTTTGGGCTGGTAGTCCCAAGAGGTCAGTTGCCCAGCCTCCATCGCCGCATGCACGGCGCGGCGTTGTCGCTGCGTGGCGATGACGTTCTCGCGGATCCGGTCGCTGTCCCAACGCTGCGCCACTTCCGTTGCGAAGGCGGCGGCGATCTGGGCATGCTCCGGATCGTCAGCGAGGTTCACGAGCTCGTGCGGATCGGCCTCCAGGTCGAAGAGCTGCGGCGGGTCCACGTCGCAGTGAATGTATTTGAAACGACCGCGCCGGATCATGAACACCGGGTGCGACGCGCATTCGGCGCAATACTCCCCGATCGCCTCGCCGCCCGACGCGTCGTCCTCGGCCGATCCATTCGCCAGCGGCCATAACGACCGTCCGTCGATTGGCGCGCCGAACTCCTGCTGGCCGACGCCGGCGACGTCGAGAAACGTCGGCAGCAGATCCACCAGCGAACACGGCTCGGCGATGTCGCGGCGCGCCACGCCCGGACCGGCGACGATCATCGGCACGCGCCCGGAGTGCTCGAAGAAGGTCATCTTGTACCAAAGCCCCCGTTCGCCGAGCATGTCGCCGTGATCCGCCGTGACGATGACGATCGTATCGTCGAGCTGGCCGCTCTCTTCCAGCGCCTGCACGACGGCGCCCACCTTCGAATCGAAGTACGAGGTATTGGCGTAATAGGCGTGTCGGGCGTTGCGGACCTCTTCGTCGGAAACGGCGACGACATCCGCCTCGATGCCCTTCATCAACCGTTTGGAATGCGGGTCTTCGGCCTCGGGCGATCCCGGCATGTCGATGGCGTCGTGATCGTAGAGATCCCACCATTCAGGTCGTGCGACATAGGGATCGTGAGGGTGGATGAAACTGACGACCATGCAGAACGGTTCGACCTTCTGCATCGCGTATTCAAAGATCCGCCGGCGGGCGAAGAAGGCCGTTTCTTCATCATACTCGATCTGGAACGTGGTCGCCGCGACGCCCGCCTCCCGCACCGAATCCATGTTGTGGTACCACTTGTCGATGCGCTCGTCGGGAAGCTCCCAGTCCGGCGTCCAGGCATGGTCCGAGGGGTAGATGTCCGTGGTCAGCCTCTCTTCGAAGCCGTGCAGCTGATCCGGGCCGACGAAGTGCATCTTGCCCGACAAGCACGTCCGATACCCGGCGCGCCGCAGATGATGCGCGAAGGTCGGCACGGATGCCGGGAACTCGGAGGCGTTGTCATAAGCGGCGATCCGCGTGACCAGTTGACCCGACATGAAGCTGAAGCGCGACGGCGCGCACAGCGGCGCGCTGCAATAGGCGGCGTCGAATTTGGCGCCCCGCGCCGCCAGCGCGTCCATATGCGGGGTCTTCACCAGAGGATGGCCGTACGCGCCGGTGAACTGCGGCGCCAGCTGGTCGGCCATGACCAGCACGATGTTTGGTTTTTTCATGATGAGCGTTCTTCCTGAAAAGCGTTGCGTTGACGGCTTATCAGGCGCGCTCCGGCGGCGGCTGGAAGTGCATCGGCTTTGGGCGTCCGCGTCTCATCCATGACAGTTGGCATACGCATCTAAGACCAGTCCATGGAAATGGTGCACCGCGTGCTCGGACTTGCCCGAGCCCTCGGGGTCGTGAACGATCCGCCCCTGATCAAACGCCGGCGTGCTCATGCCCTTTTGCACGCTTTCAACGATGGCGATGTCTTCGGCCTGAAGCACCTCGTCGAGATAGCGGATCGACTCTTTCTCAGCCGCGTTCGGCTCTGGCGTCTCCAGGAAGAAGTCGTAGGTCTCCAGCGTGCGCTCGGGGCCGACGGGGATGATGTTCAGCACGATCATTGAAGACCGGCCCGGGTAGCGCATCAGACAGGTCGTCGGCCGCAACCACCAGACGGCATGGGTCTTCACGGTGGCGTTGGACACGTCATAGGCGCTGTTTGCGCCCTGGCCAGCGTCCGCCATGTGGCTCGAGTAAATGCCGTGCGTGGTCACCTTGTAGGTGTCCATATCGACCAGAGTGCAAAAGTCCTTGTGCGCCGTCGGGCAGTGGTAACACTCGAGGAAATTGTCGACGACGTTCTTCCAGTTCGACTTGATGTCATAGGTCAGACGGTGGCCGAAGGTGAGCCCGTCGATGTCGGGCGCCCAGTGCTTGATCTCCATCTCCAACTCGCCCGTTTGCGAGGACAGCGACGGCGCTTTGGGATCGAGGTTCACGTAGATGAAGCCGCAGAACTCTTCGACTTGAACTTCGTCGAGGCAGATCTTCTCAGGCTCGAAGCTCTCCAGACTTTCCGAGTGCGGCGCGCGCACGAGCTGGCCGTCCAGGCGATACACCCAAGCGTGGTATGGGCACATGATGCGCGTGGTCTGGCCCTCTCCCCGCAAGAGCTCATGCGCCCGGTGTTTGCAGACATTGTAAAAGGCGCGCAGCACGCCGTCGCGATCGCGCACAACCGCAATGGGCCGGCCAGCGATCTCGAAGGTCGCGAACGCGCCCGGCTCACGGACCTTCTCGACATGGCAGACCCATTGCCACGTCTTCGCGATGACCAACTCCTGATCGGCTTTGAACCAGCTGGGGTCAATGTAGGCGTCCGCCTTCAGGGACATCGACCGCGCCGGGTTCGCGTCAAAGCCTCTCCGGATCGATTTGAACTCTGACTTGGTCGGCATCCTGGTCATGGCGGGCCTCCGAGAAGCCGTCCGCTGCGCGGCCGGCGACAAAGATCACCATCCAAGAGTGGCCGCAGCGCCGTCGGATCCCATGCACAGAGCGGCATGGATTTGATTTTATTCGACATGAGATGCGAGGAACATCGCCCTTCGCTTCACGGTGCGTCAGAATGGGCGCCGGGGCGGTGCATCGGCCATGCGCGAAACTCGAACCGCACGCGCCCCTCGACACGATCCGTGCTTGGCGTCACGCCAAAGCGCGCGCGATACACGCGTGAGAAATGTTCCTGACTGGCGAAACCGCAGGCGATGGCGACCTCCTTCAGCGGCAGAGTCGTCTGCGTGACCAAACCGCGCGCGCGGTCCAACCGGATGTCGCGGTAATAGAGCTTTGGCGATGTGCGAACATATTGCTGAAACAGCCGCTCCAACTGGCGCTGAGAAAGATCAACGCCGGCGCAGATCTCGGGGATCGTCAGCGGGTCCTCGAGGTTAGCCTCCATAACGGCGATCGCGCGCCGCAGCTTTTCGGGCGCAAGTCCGCCTAACGGTTCGATCAGGCCGGGGTTCTGCTGAGCGCCCGGAGGTCGGCTCCGCTCGTGAAAGATGTATCGAGCGCTTGAATTCGAGAGCCCCGCTCCGTGACGCTCGCGAATGATCTGAAGCGCCAGATCGACCGACGCGCCCCCGCCGCAACAGGTGATGCAGGGACCATCGACGACAAAGAGATCGGTGCAGACCTCGACATCCCGCGCCAGCTCTTCAAAGGCGTCGTAATGCTCGTAATGCACGGTCGCACGGCGACCCGACAGCAAACCCGCGCCAGCCAGAAGGAACGCGCCTGTGTCCAGGCCGATGGTGGTGGCGCCTTGTCGAGCCCAACGCCGCAATGCGCCGTGAATGAGCGGATGCGCATATTGTTCGGGCGCCCAGCTTGAAGAGATGACCACAAGATCCGGGCGAACCTTGATGCTGGCCAGCGGCTCGGCGTCGATCGTCATCCCGTTGCTGGCCTCGACCGGACCGCCCTCCAACGAGAAGAGCCGCCAACGATAGAGCGTTTTGCCTTCAAGATAATTCGCCGCCCGAAACGGATCGATGAAACCCGTCGTCGTCGCGAGATTGAAATGCGGCGTGACGATTATCGCGAGCGTTTCCGGATCGTCTTCAGAGAACGGCATTGGCGCAAGCACACAAGTTGAGCGCGCTCACCCTATCGTTCTCGCCCGAACCCGCGCAACATCCCAACAGCAGGTCAAGCCGCCGGTCCTATGACGATCCTAGTCGATCCAGAACCCACACGCCGATGGCCTGGACCATGTCGTCCCGACCAGAGAGCGGACCCGGACGGTGGAGGACCGATCCAAGCGCATGCTGCTGTTTTTCCAGAATACCGACATCCTCGCGCCCGACCTGCTCCCAACGTTCAAAATAGGGCGCGGCCTTTGCCTCGAAGTCGGGATCGGCGACTGCGGCTTCGGGAAAGCATCCGCCGATCTCGAGCACGGATTTGTTCTCGGCGACAGGTCGAACATTCAGCCACCACAAGCAGTCTTGCGCGAAGACAAGCTGGCAGGTCGGCATGATCGCCGTGAAATAGGTTCCCCGCCGCGCCTCCTCGTCCAACCCGTCGATCGCAGGAAAACTCGGCGGCGCGCCTGGCAGCGTCGCGATGCTGCGACCCGAGAGCACTTGAATGCAGAACCATTGCCCTTGCGTGCGCAGCGTGCGTGAGGTCTGCGCGCCGACGCTGTCACGATGCACCGTTCCGGTGTGATAGGTCTCCATGGCGTTTTCGAGGAGCAGTTTCCAGTTGCAGGCGACGTCGAGCGTCAGGGTCCAGACATGGCGCATCTCCGCCGGGCGATGCGACGCCATGTGCGCGGGAAGATCGCCCAGATGATCCAACAGCGGCGGCGCGTCTTGCGCATAAGTGAGGAAAACAAACCCGGCCCAACGCTCTAGCCGGATGGGCAAAAGCCCGTTCTCAACCCGATCGAACCCCTGTGCGTCTTCCATGTCAGGACAGCCGTAAAGGCGCCCGTCGGCGAAATAGCTCCATGCATGATAGGGGCAGACGAGCCGCTTCTGATTTCCCGAACCCTCGACGAGAATGGAACCGCGATGCCGGCAGAAGTTCGCAAACGCCCGAAGCTCGCCATCCTCGCCGCGGATCAGAAAGGCTGGGCCGCCGGGCGTCTCGATCGCTCGGAAGTCGCCAGGATCGGGCAAGCTGTCTTCGCGACCGACGAAGAACCAGTGCTTCAGGAAAACATCGCGTCGCTCGGCGGCGAACACAGCGGGATCTGTATAGAAACCGGCTGGCATTGAGCGCGCTGTCGCGATGGGAGCCGACGCCTGAGCGAGTTCCTCTCGGGGTAACGAGGTGCTGGCATCGTCATCGGTCACCGCGCAGTCTCCATGCGTCCTAACCCTGTGAGCGTCGCATGATCCGGGGCCAAGCGCCTATAGGGAACGTCCGACAGAAACTGCTGGCCATCGCCCGGGTGCTCGTGGCTTCGTTGTGGTCAGAGCGCGACGGATGGTTGGAACGCGATGTGATGAGACGAACAGACGACGCGGTTCTGGCTATTGCGATCAGCATCGCCGCGCTCGTTCTGTTCGATCTGATGGGCCTCATCATCAAGTACTTGTCCCCGGTCTACAGCGCCGCTGAGCTGTCGGCTTATCGAAACGTGTTTGGCTTGCTCCCCAGCGCTCTCGCCCTGTGGACAAGCGCGGCGTGGCGCGATAGCGGCGGCAGCTTGCATTTGCGGCAGTGGCGCCTGGCGGTCTGGCGCGGCGTCGCCGTCACCTTTGCTCAACTGTTGTTCTATCTCTCGCTGGGGTTGATGGCGTTCGCCACTGCGACGACGATCTCTTATTCGACCGCTCTGTTTACGACGGCCCTCGCCGTGCCGATCCTGGGAGAGCGCGTCGGCGCGGTGCGCTGGTCGGCCGTCGCGATCGGCTTCATCGGCGTTCTGCTGATCACCAAGCCGGGCGCAGACACGTTTTCGTGGCACATGCTGCTTCCGGTCGGCGCAGCCGCGCTCTACGCGTTTACCGGCGTCACGGCGCGTCTGATCGACCCCGACGTGCCGACGCCGCTTTTCAATCTCTATTCCTCGGCTGTCGCAGCGGTCGGCTCGGTCGCGCTCGCCACAGCGCTTGGCGGCTTCACCCCGATCGTCAGCCTTTCGGATTTCTTATTGATCGTTTTGATGGGCGCCTTCGGCGGTTGCGCCGTGCTCTGCCTGATCATCGCCTATCGAATGACCGAGCCAAGCAATCTCGCGCCCTTCAATTATTTCGGCATCCCGATCGCTTTTAGCTTGGGTTGGATCTTCTTTGGCGAGGCGCCGGTTGAGGACTTGTTTCCAGGCGCGTTGCTGATCGTCTTCGGCGGACTGATGATCGTCTATCGAGAGCGCAGACTGCGTTACTCCGCGTCGCAAAAGACAACGCCGCTTCACGCGTCATCCGCAAACGGCGGCCCCTACGCGACGGACAACGACCAGAGCGACAGACGATGATGGATGATCGGACGAGACGAGTGACATGCCGCATGCGACCACCTCAGTGAGCACCGACCCGCGCGCCGTCGCCATGCTGCTGATGGTCGTCAGCTCGGTCTGCATCAGCTTCGGCGGCCTTGTGTTGCGCAGCATGGAGACCAGCGACGCCTGGCAGATCAACTTTTTCCGAGCCCTGGCGCTGCTCGCGGCGATCTCCTTGATCATGATCCTGCGCCACCGAGACAGGACGCTCGCGGAGGTCAGAAAGATCGGCGCTCCGGGTTTGCTGGGCGGCGCATGCCTGGCGCTGGCCGGCATGGCGTTTCTTCAAGCGATCACCAACACGACAGTCGCGAACACCCTGTTCACGCTCAGCGCGATCCCCTTCATCACGGCGGCGTTGGCCTGGCTGCTCCTCCGCGAGCCGCTCGGTCGCGCGACGCTGGCGACCATGGTCGCCGCCGCGATCGGCGTCGGCGTGATGATGATCGAGGGCGTCGGGGTCGGGTCCAGCTACGGCAACCTGATGGCGCTCGTCACCGCGATCTGTTTTTCAGGCTTTGCGATCATCGTTCGCAGGAACCGGCAGATCGACATGCTGCCGACTTTGATCGTCTCAGGCGTCATCATTCTCATCGTGTCCGGCGTTTGGCGGTGGGGTCGGTTCGACCTTTCCACGCAGGACATTCTGCTGTGCTTCTTGTTGGGCGGAGTGCTGTCGGGATTTGCAAACGCGTTGTTCGTCGCGGCGTCGCGCCATCTCGCTGCGGCGGAGCTTACCCTTTTCATGCTTCTTGAATTTGCGCTCGGCCCGATCTGGGTCTGGCTATTCGTCAACGAGATCCCGACAGAGCTTACTCTTGTCGGCGGCGCGATCGTTATCTTCGCAGTCGCGCTTCGCGCCGTCCTCGAATTGAGATCCTCTTCGCGCCTGAAGCGGGGGCGGCCCAGTCCGATGTGACGGCGTTTGGGCCGGTCCTCCTCCGGCAAGCTGCGACTGTCATCAGCGACGCAGCTCTGACAGACTTGCATTCGATGACTTCAGATCTGAACGGAACAGCCGACATGACGCAAACGCTCTCTCCGCAAGCCGAGAAAGACCCGCTGCTTCAGCCGTTCCAACTGAAAGCGCTCACGCTGCGCAACCGCATCATGTCGACGGCGCACGCTTGCGGGCTCGGCGACGAAAGCCACATGCCCGGCGAGACCTACCAACGCTACCATCTCGAGAAAGCCAGGGGCGGTTTGGCGCTGACGATGTTCGGCGGTTCGTCCTATGTGGCGAATGACTCGCTCTGGGCGTCGGGGCAGCTGAACATGGCGACCGACGACGTCATTCCGCACCTGCGGCAGTTCGCCGAACGCATTCATGACGAAGGCGCCGCGCTGATGATCCAGATCACGCATTTGGGTCGGCGGGCGGAGGCGCTCACCCAGAACTGGGCGCCGGCGATCGCTCCCTCCGCCATTCGAGAGATCGGTCACAGAGCGATCCCCAGAGAGATGACCGAAGACGACGTTCAAAGGGTCGTTCGCCAGCTCGGCGAAGCGGCTCGCCGCGCGCAGGCCGGGGGTCTCGACGGGGTCGAGATCATGGCGCACGGCCATCTCGTCGGGCAGTTCCTGTCGCCGGCGACCAATAAACGCTCGGATCGCTACGGCGGCAGTCTCGAAAATCGCTGCCGGTTCGCCCTCATGGTCTTCGAAGAGGTCAGGCGAAACGTCGGAGACGCCTTCATCTTCGGCCTACGTTTCGGGGTCGATGAAAGCGCCAGCGGAGGTTCGGACTTTGATGAAAGCGTGAGGATCGCCCAGCTGTTCGAGCGCGAAGGCCATCTCGACTTTATCAACGCGAACTGCGGGCGGATCGACACTGAACTGGGCCTCGCGACGGAATGCATGCCAGGCATGTCGATGCCGCTCGCCCCATGGCTGACCCAAGTCGCGCGGTTCAAACGCGAGATCGCTCTACCGGTGTTTCATGCGGCGAAGATCGCAGACATCGCCACGGCGCGGCATGCGATCCGCGAAGGGCTGCTTGATATGGTCGCGATGACGCGCGCCCATATCGCCGATCCGTACATTGTCGACAAGATCGCGCGCGGCGAGGAAAACCGGATCCGACCCTGCGTCGGCGCCTCCGTCTGCATGGGAGAGAACAGGCCCACCTGTCTTCACAATCAGGCTGCGGGGCGCGAACGGCGCTGGCCGCAGCGCATCCAGACGACCTCTGGACCGACGCGCAAGATCGTTGTTGTCGGCGGCGGTCCAGCTGGGCTGGAAGCGGCTCGGATCTCGGCGGAACGCGGCCACGAGATCGTGCTTTTTGAGGCGGGCAATGCGCTCGGCGGGCAGCTTCGCCTGGCGACGGGAACCGATTGGCGCAAGGACCTTCACAGCATCATTGACTGGCGTGCGAACGAACTTGACGCGCTTGGCGTCGACGTCAGGCTCAACACGCTGGTCGAGGACGAAACCGTGCGCGCTGAAGCGCCCGATGTGATCATCATTGCGACCGGAGGCGTGCCCAGCAGCGGGTGGGTCGAGGGCGCGGAGCTGTGCACGGACCCTTGGGATGTTCTGACCGGAGCCGTGCGGCCCGCCGGCCGCGTGCTGCTTTATGACGGCTCGGGGCGGCATGCGGGCCCAAGCCTCGCGATGCGCCTCGTCGGCGACGCGACGTCGCTCGACTACGTCATGGTCGACGACGTCCTTGCCAAGGAGCTCGCATACGCCGAGCGCGTCATCTGGCGAAAGTCGTTCGCGGAACACGGCATCCACCCGGTTTCCGAGCACACGTTGGTTTCGGTTCGCCGCGCGGGCAATGCGCTGGAAGCCGTGATGGTGAGCGAACTGACGGGCGAGATCTCCGTTTTCGAAGCGGACATGATGATCAGCGAATTTGGCACCATCCCGGTCGAGGATGTTTTTCAGAGTTTGCAAAGCCACGCCAGCAACCGCGGCGAGACCGACATGGACGCCCTCTTCGCCGGCGATCCTCAGCCTTGCCTGGAGAAGCCGGGTCCGAGCCTTTTCAGAATCGGCGACGCCGTCGCAAGCCGCAACGCGGCCGCCGCGATGTACGATGCGCTCAGGCTCTGCAGCCCGATGTGAGGCCTCGCCCCGGCGGATGCCGCAAACTGTTCAGTCCCACGCGTTTCGCCGAACCAATAGGCTGGCTTCCGCCCGCAAGGCGCAAAAGACGTGAAAGATGGGAACTGGACCGCTGCAGGGATGGAGCTTGGCGCTGATGCAAGGCGCCAAGCTCTGTGGGCGCGGACAGGAACGGAACGTCCCATCCGACGCGCGAAGCGACTAGTTGCGACGCTTTCGGTCGCCGCCCGTCGTCAGCGGGTTCGTGCGGGGCGCCATGTACCGAATCAGGTTCCGCACGCTGCGGGTGAACGCTTCGTTTGTCGGGTTCGCAAGCGTGTCCGAGATCAGGCGCGCCTCCGTCACCGTCTTGTCGCCGTGGCAGAAGGCTGCGTACAACACGTCGCTCCGACCGCCGGCCGAGGCTTCCCCTTCGCACGCATCGCCGCCTGCGGCGCCTCCGAAGACCAAAACCAAGCGTGAGAGCTCTCTGGTTTCAGACGTCGAGGGCAAGGCGACAAAGTCGGGCCGTCCCAGATACGCAGGCGTATCGAGAGCGTCGGCGACCACCTGGCTGTCGACCGGCGCACCGATGATTTCGACCGGACCATCTCCGGCCAGCGCCCGACGCACGTCGCCCGAGTCGTACGCGGTGGTCAGCAAGCGTGAATGCGCACGTTCAAAAGCGTCCGCAGTGGCCACGGTCGTCGCGAAAGCGAGCGCGGCGATAGCAATCATCTTCATCAACACGTCCTCTTCGGTGCCCCTGTACGTATTCGCGCCAGCCGATCGCTTGGATCGTCAGCGCGCGAAATCGTGAACAAAAAACCTGTCTTTTTTAGGATCAGGCGGACGCGCCTAGCGACCGGCCGAGACGCCTCTGCGGCGACGAAGACCTCAGACGCCCTCCATCCCCGCCATCAGCGCTTCGCCGTCGCGAGGCATCCAGCTCTTTGCCTCGCCGGCGTATTCCTCCCCGGGCGCGCCACGGACCGTCGTCCGCCACATCAATCGCGGATATCGGTCCGCCGCGTACCAGGTGGCGCAGTGCAACAGGCATCGATTGTCCGCGATCACAAGGTCTCCGGCGGCCCATTCGTGGGTATAGACGAAGCGCGCCTGCGTCGCATGCCGCAGCAGCTGCTCGAGAAGATCCGCGCCGGCGCCGTCCGGGCCTGTTTCGAGACCCACGATCGGACCCTCGACGAAGTCCATCTGCTGCGGCTGGCAAAGGTAAAGCGCCGGCCGGTGGGTTGCGGGATGACGTCTTACAAGCGGCTGCCGAACGGGGCGCTGATGCGGCAAAAGCGGCTTCGGCGTGACGCCCGCCTGCACATCTTCGGGGCTGCGTCCAATCCAACGTGGCGCGTGGATCCCGTCCAGATCGCAAAGGCGCGTTTTCGTGTCGGCGTCGAGCGCCTCGAACGCCGCCGAACAATCCGCAAAAAGGGTTTGTCCCTGATCCGGCGGCGGGGTGACCACACCGAACAGCAGCGTCACGTCTGGCGGCGGCCGTCGGTAACTCTGGTCGGTATGCCAGTTCGACTGTTGAGGATGGCTGACCACGAGAGCGCCATCAGGCGTTCGGCTCGGGCTGGGCAGCGGCGGCGGCGGATGACCAACCGGCGGTTCGTTCGACAGAACCATCAGCTCGGGAACGCTCTCATGAAAGAACCGATCGCTCGTAAGCGTCTGGCGGACATTCTCGACCTCGGGTCCGAAGATCTCCGAGATCCTGACGAGGAGATCGGGAGCCTCGCGCAGATCTTCGAGACCCCGGACCAGCAACAGTCCGCCGGCACGGTGAAACTGCTCGACGATCTCTTCGCGCGCCTCAAGGATCGCGCCGACCTTTTCAGAGATCGACGACCCCGACACGGAAAGCCGCGCGCCGAACGGCGAAGGCTCCTCACGCGATTGAGCGGCGTCGCGCAGCTCATCGAACCGAATTTCGGCTTCGCCCATTTCGCGTCTCCTTCGCACTGTGCAGACAGGAAACGATCCCAGGGCCGCGATCCACCGTCTACATCGTCGGCGCAGATCGTCTACGCCCTACTCGCTCCATAGTAGAGCGTAACGACGTGCTCGGCCTCTGCAAAAAAGAGCCATCTCTCAAGCACCGCGCCCACGCCGACGGAGACCGCCGCCAACAGATAAAGCGCCGTGACGGCGACGCCGAAGGTGCTCGCCAAGACGATCGCAGCGGCTGGCGCGGCGAAAAGCGCAATCAGAGAGAACTGACGAAGCTTCAGGGCGTGTTTCCGGGCGACTTGGTAGCCCATTTCGCGCATGACGAAGTTCGGACGCGTATGTGGCGGGTCGAGGGGGCGGACGCCGCCCGCCTGAGCTCCGACCGACACGGCGCTCAAGCCCAACGCCATCTCGACAGTGTAACGTCCGGGGTCGGCATCGATCCTGCGCCAATACAGCGCCTTCAATGCGGCGGCGCCGCCGAGGCCGATCAAAGACAGCATCGCAGCCCAAATGGGCGATTGACCAAACGCCGCCAGAAAGAACGCGAGCAAGACCGCTCCGCTGGCGGCGGCCAGACCAAGATAGACGACGGGAACCAGCCCGAGATTCCATTGTCGGATAGTGCGAAGCGACGCGTAGATCATGCCGGTGCAGTAGACCGTCACGACAGCGCCCACCGCTGCAAGCAGCGCGAGCGGCGCGGTCCACGCCGTCTCACCACCCAGCAGCCAGATCAACGCAAGAAAGCCGGACGGCGCATACGTCGCGACCGCGGCGACGCCCTCCCGCGAAAGCCACGAGCTGCGCCACTGCGAGAACGCGCGAAACGCCCTTTCCGGGTGACCAAGGTGGAACGTCGACGCCAACAAGCCAACGGTCACCAGGATCAGCGAGACGGCCATCGCCGTGAACTCGAACCAGCGGCTATCAGGACCTGCGCCGAAGATATGGATCAGGCTGACCCAGAACATCAGACCATAGCCTGCGCCCGACGCCGTTGTGAAAAGAATGACTGAATAGGCCGGGTGCATGTCAGGCCTCCGACCGAGAAAGGGCCTGGTCGATCCAGGCGAAGAAACCTTCGACCTTCGAGCCGTCAGGCTGAGCGATCGCCGCCTCGAGGATGGGCGCCGCCGGAGTGTCGACCACCTCGGCCGGCGAGCGAGGCGGCAGATACTTGTTCACGGGTTTGTAGCCAAACTCTTCCAGGAGATCGAACCCGCCACGTTCGGCGACGGACTGGGAGACGGCGCTCGCGGGATCGCCGAGATCGCCGAATGCACGCGCGCCGGTGGGACATGCGCGCACACAGGCGGGGACGCGGTCTTCCTCCGCCAGCGTCTCGTTGTAGATACGGTCGACGCAGAGCGTGCATTTCTTCATCACGCCGTCGTCGTAGTCGTATTCGCGCGCGCCATAGGGACAAGCCCAGGAGCACAGCTTGCACCCAATGCACGTGTCCGGGTTCACCAGAACGATCCCATCGACTTCGCGCTTATACGAGGCGCCGGTCGGGCATACGGTGACGCAGTCAGGCTCCTCGCAATGCAGGCACGATCGGGGGAAGTGCACCGTACGAGAACCGGCCCCCTCCCCGACCTCGTAGGAATGGATGCGGTTGAGCCAGGCGCCAGAGGGATCAGCGCCGTAAGCGTCATGATCCGTCAGCGGCGCGCTGTACCCGCCGGTGTTCCACTCCTTGCAGCTTGTCGCGCAGGCCTGACAGCCGACGCAAATGTCGAGGTCGATGACCAGACCCAGCTTCTTTTCGGTCTTTTCCGGCAGCGTCGTCACCGCGCCGCCTCCCGAAACTGAGCGCCGTAGGCCACGACCTTGGGCGATCGAGGCAAACCGCCGGTCGCCGTCGCTTCAAAGCGAGGCTGGGTTTCGCCGGTCTCGACCTGTTCGGCTTTCTCGATCGAAACCCGAAGATCGAACCAAGCCGCTTGACCGGTGATCGGGTCGGAATTCGAGTAGCGATAAGACGCGCAAGCCAAAGCGAGAAGCAACCACAAAACCTAGATAAAACGAAAACAAAAATATAAAA
>ERZ1740059.7-NODE-7-length-128574-cov-6.887705_pt1 | contig 128574 bp, 128 predicted proteins | sample MGYA00581744_ERZ1740059 | MGnify/ENA primary metagenome ERZ1740059 (study PRJEB43018, sample SAMN04849738) | marine metagenome | isolation source: floating plastic debris | place: Pacific Ocean | collected 2008-08-28 | study: EMG produced TPA metagenomics assembly... | reverse complement strand
GCATACGAGATCATCGCCGCGAAGAATGATCAATACCTATCCCTTGCGGGCCAACTACGGGGCTTACCGCCTATACCAAAGCCTCTGGATACCACCTTGCTCAATCATGAAGTTGCAGCGCTGGTGGCTCATATGGATTTGAACAAGAGGCTCATTTTTTCAGAAGAGCGCATTGAAACTCATCGCGATAGTTTATACGCGCTATGGAAAGCGAAAAATGCCAAACAATTTGAAACATCCAAAAATTACGGCCTCCAGGTTGCCGAGCACATCGCTGCATGGATGAAAGGCGATAATTACGCCCAGACACGTACCATGCCCAAGTTTACTGTAGATACGGATGACCCTTCCCGTTGGCAACCGACACCTCCGGCCTACATGCCAGGCATAGAACCCCATTGGAGCAAAATCCGTCCTTTTGTAATAGATTCTGCCAGTCAGTTTAAACCTGCACCTCCTCCTGCTTTCTCTATGGAAGAAGGTACGGACTTCTATAAGGAAGTACGGGAAGTATATGAAATTAGCAATGAGATCACGTCAAAAGGAGATACTTCTGAAGAAGTACAGATTGCCAAGTTTTGGGATTGTAATCCTTATGTTTCCGTTACCCGTGGGCATTTGATGTTTGCCACCAAAAAGATCACTCCTGGTGCCCATTGGATTGGGATAACAAAAATTGCAAGTAAGGAATCTGGAGCAAATCTTGATAAAACCATATACGCCTACACAAAAGCATCAATTGCCATGGCGGATGCCTTTATCAGTTGTTGGGATGAAAAGTACAGAAGCAATCTAATTCGTCCAGAGACATTGATAAACGAACATATAGATGAGAATTGGGAGCCTATTTTACAAACTCCACCTTTCCCTGAATACACTAGTGGTCACAGTGTGGTCTCCGGAGCTGCGGCAGTGGTGCTGACCGATGTCTTTGGTGATGACTTTGCATTTGATGACACTACCGAGGTACCCTATGGATTGCCCGTTCGTTCTTATCCTTCGTTCAAAGCGGCCGCAGATGAGGCTGCGATAAGCAGAATGTACGGAGGAATTCATTACAGAAAAGCGGTCGAAGTTGGAGTAAAACAAGGTAGAGATCTGGGTAAATTTGTCATTGACAATCTAGCTATGAAAAAGTAGAGCACGAGCTTTGAGGTAGAAATTATGAAGAAGAAAATAATTGGAAGCCTAATCGCTGCAACTACCGTTCTAGGAATATGGTACTTTTTTTTAAAACCAGGGGACTATCAGGTATCCTTTACGGCAAATACTTTCCCCGGAGCGATTAATCAAACGATAAAAGTTTGGGGCAAAGAAAGATTTTTAGGGAAAATCGTATCTCAAAAAGACCTGTACACCATTCAACAGCAGTTTCAATTTGGCGATTCGATCGTCGATTACCACTGGAATATAAAGCGGTTAACCGATTCAACTTCGCGTGTCAAAATTCAAATTACAGATAGGCAAAACAGCTGGAAAAACCGATTGTTGATTCCCTTTTCTAAAACCGTCTTGGAAAAACGTTCCAAAAAGGTACTTTTGAATTACACGGATTACTTAAATTATCACACAAAAAGATTTAAAGTGAATGTTGTAGGCCAGGATACTGTACCCCCATCTTTTTGCGCTTATCTGGAAGTTGAGGGAATTCAACGGGACAAGGCATTTGGAATGATGCGGGATTTTCCTTTTTTAAGTGGGTATGTTGAAGAACAGGGTATGGTCACCTACGGGGTACCTTTTGTTGAAATTATAGAATGGAACCAAAAGAATGATAGTATTAGATACAATTTCTGTTATCCTGTAAAAAAACCTGATAGTATCCCAAAACATGACGAGATAAAGTTCAAAGGGTTTGAACGAAGAGTAGCGGTGAAAGCAGTTTATAACGGAAATTATATCACTTCGGACAGAGCGTGGTATAAGCTTATGGACTACGCAAAAAAGGAAGGTTTGCAGATTACGGGAAATCCTATTGAAGTGTTTTACGACAATCCAGCCACAAACGGCAACGAATTAAGCTGGAAAGCCGAAATATATATGCCCCTCTTGGAGAATGCTAAATAGATCGATACTACTTATTGGATTAATGATGATGCAGGCCTGTGCCCAGAAACCTTGGTATGGCAATTTGGAGTATTTGGGCAAACTCCCTGCAAAATTGAGCGAGGTTTCCGGTATGATTGCCCTACCCAACAAAGCAATTTGGGTCATAGAAGATAATGGCAATAAAAATAAAATCTACCAAATTAACCTTCAAGGTAGTTTGGTAAAAGAAATCAAAGTGGACAACAGCAAAAACCACGATTGGGAGGATATGGCGAGTGATCAGCTAGAAAATATTTATATCGGTGATTTTGGAAACAATGCCAATGAAAGAAAAAATCTATCCATTCTTAAGCTCCAGGGCAAACCTATAACGTATGGAGAGAAGATAGAAGCCAAAAAAATCAAATTTGAATATCCCGGGCAGAAAAAGTTTCCACCAAAGAAAAAGAACAGACATTTTGACTGCGAAGCTTTTTTCCATCATGGGAATTCCCTTTATCTCATCACCAAAAACAGGGCTAGACCGTACACAGGAAAGGCGTTTATCTATAAAATTCCAGATACCCCGGGCTCCTATAAGGCCGAACTAGTAGGAGAATTGACTACTTGTACGGACAGCCAGTTTTGTTCGATTACCGGAGCAGATATATCTCCGGACGGTAAAAAAATTGCGCTTCTGGCATCAGGTTATATCTGGCTCTATACAGATTTTACCTTTGATGATTTCTCCAAGGGCAAGGTTGAAGTCATCGATGTTTTACATAGAACCCAACAAGAATCCATTTGCTTTATGGACAACAACACACTTTTAATTGCTGACGAGCAATCAAAGACCAAGGGACGTAACCTGTATCGTTATCAACTGCCCTAAAGCGCACCTACTCCCCGAAATAAATGCATTTACCATACACATAAATTCGTACTAACGTATCCAAACGGTCGACTTGGTTTTTTTTCAAAGGTAGTTTCGGTTCGTGTTTTTAAACTTCAACCTAATTTCAATGAAAAAAATCAGTTTTTTATTCGTCCTGCTCATCCTGCTTTTAAACCACGACGGTCTTTGTCAAAAAACACCGGTTGTTGTGAAAACCTTGGTCAAAAATTTTGCTGGAAATGGTTCAATCTTTGTCGGTGAAGATGGTAATATCTACATCAATGAGTACGGAACCCCAAATTCGGATATCTCAGGAACAGGCAAGCGCATCTTTTTGGTAAGTCCAGAAGGAAATGTCAGCACGATTTCCAAAAAAGTGAGCGGTGCTGTGGGAAACCTTAAAGGAAAAGATGGAACCTATTACTTCAATAATGGAAATTCGTTTTACAAAAGCGATTTTATGTCCCTTAAGGATGGTAAAATAAAGAAAATAGCTACCCTTGAAGGGTTTTCAGGTGATATTCTTATGGATTCCGAAAATGCGTTCGTTTACATCCCGAGCTATACTCATCCCGTTCTGCGAAAAGTATCCTTGGACGGTACAGTGGAAGATTATATAAAAGATGACCGACTTAAAGGAGTCACAGGAATTACCTACGGCGCGGAGAAGACCATCTTTGTGAGCAATTTTACGACCGGGAAAATTTTTAAAATCGACCAGGACCGTACAATTCGCGAATTGGCCACGTTGCCCATTGTATACCCGGGATATGTAATTGGATACATCACTTATTTTGAAGAATATATCTATGCCACGGGATATGGGGCCAACCAGATTTATCGTATTTCCATGAAAGGTGATGTTGATGTATTAGCGGGTTCCGGGAAATACATGGAAAAGGATGGAAACAGTTTTGAAGCGGGCTTTATAACACCCAACGGAATTGATGTTGACGAAAAGCGAAGAAGGTTGTACGTATCACAGAATGGCAACGGAAAACCTGCTTCTCTCCGGTATATTGATTTACCAAAGTTGTAGGCATCCTAAGGGCTACATACAAATCCGTGCCTACATTGGACCGTTAAAACCCAAAACCAAATCCGAATGCGAAGCGAAGGCCGTCAGCGCTATTGAACAATCCAATGTTTGCGGATAAAATATCCGCTCCATTTATAAAAAAACCACCCCCGTATGAATTGTTCCATTTATCCGAGGAGTCATTGGGAAACCAAACCCTACCATAATCAAAACCACCAAAAATTCCTGGCGTAACGGGTAAGAGACCGGTCTGTGAACGGCGAAAACTGAATCTTAGGTCTGTGTTTTGAAAAAAGGCGGATTTTCCGGTAAACCGCTGAAATCGAAACCCCCGTAATCCATTGTTGGCCCCAATACTTGCGCCTTGGTAAAACTCAAAATCATCCCCAAAATTGACATGCCCTTTAATTTTGGTGGCTAAAACCAACCTTCCGTTGGCGGTCAATTTATGATCAACGGACAAACTGGGTATGATGTAGGCAAAAGCCCTATCCGTATCGCTTGCATTCATCGTGTAACCCCCCCGTAGGTTAAAGTTCATCCCTAAAGTTGAAAATGCTTCATTGTCCGTATTGGAATAATCGTATTCTGCATCCACTCCAAAAAAGTCTTGCTGGGCATCCCTTCCGGCATCGGTAAAAAAGCCTTCAATAAAGCGTCCTTCGGTTTCCTCCACATCATAGTTTTCGTAAGAAACCCCCAAACGCAACTTAGCGCCTAACCTTCCACGCCAGACCAAGGAAGGTTTAAATTTTATGGTCTGTATCCTGACCCGATTGAAATCGAGCTCCAAAGCTTCTGTATCATCATTGTTCTCGGTCTCATTTCCGAAGCCAAAAAAGTTGATGCTAAAATTGGGACTTGTGAAACGGGCATCAATCTCCAAGTTGACATTTTCAAATAGATGGGCAAATTCACCATTATATCCTAAATCAAAACCACTGGTAGCGAAATAAAAACCCGCATTAAGCGTATGCTTTTGAGTAAATGGATTTTGGCGGAAACCATTGTAAATGTAGGTATTGGTCAATCCGATAATGACGCCATCATCCGGATTAAAGCCAAAAGCCGGCAACAATTGATTGTTGCTCGCCTTCACTTTTTCAAAAACATAGGTGTTGGTATCATAGTCATTAAGTTTATGAACAGTACCTCCATAAGCTTGGTCGTAGGTGTTTTTCTTGGCCCTGAAATCATAGGTATGTACTTTTCTCGATTTCTCATCAATGTTATAGGTATCATTGTTTTGACCTCCTACAACCCTAACTTTTATCTTGGAATCTGGAGTGTTCACATCAAAGATGTCTTTGTCATCCAATCCATATATCCAAACTTCCTTGGTATGTTCCGGCTGATACGTTTTGTTGAAGAACAGATCTTTCTTCTCTCCTCCTTTTATCCGATATACCAATACTTCCAAACTTCCATTTGGTAAAGAGCGGATGCTGAAATAGTCATCTTTATCGGTACCCGTGACCACGCTGAACTTATTTAAAATACTATAGTATTCTTTTGCAATTTCCACTAAACCTTTCTTACGGGAAAGTAGGTTTTCCTTGATTTTTTCAATGGTTCCGTCCCTTACCTCTTCAGGGAAATGTTGCATGGCCCTATCAATCACCTCCGCATTAACCTGTTTTTGGATGTATTCTGCCTCAGCGATCCACATCTCCCTGTCTGGTTCAGAGAGGATTGCCATGTCCAGAGCAAAAGTCCTTGGGGAAGAGGTGAATCCTTTCACATTTCGTACTTCTTCGCCAAATCCTTCAAAGATTTTTAAGCTCGGCACTGTCCTTGACCCAAGGCCGAGAATAAAACCATCTCCCCAAAGTGAGTACGCTTGGTCCCTATCCCTAGGTATAGGTTTGAACATCTTGCCCCCATTGGGATCGTCCACTTCAGCCCAGCGCCATTGATCAATGTGCCTATCCCAGTCCCCTATCAAAATATCGAACAATCTCGCCTTAACGTAGGCTCTTTCATCCAATTTGTACTTTTCATCCTTTCTCAGTTTATTGATAAGGTCATACGTACTTTCAATTTTATTGGCGTACCCAAAACTCGCAAGATTACCATGACCATCCGATACGTGTTCTTCGATCATGTAGAGACCATCCCCAAATTCTTTGTTGAATTCCCCCAAAGTGGATTGTTTGGGTATGTAGAAAAGTTTGGGATTGGTATGGTAGATACCAACGGCATCTGAAAGTGTCCCTACGGTAAAGGGCGCATACGGATGTGCCGCAGTGTACAGGGAAAGTAGCAGTTCTTCGGTGTAGGACTCGTCAAACTGCCCAATGATATATTGCTCCTGGAATGCAATGGCCTGCAGATAACGTTCGGCACTTTTTCTAAGGTCTCGCATTACAAATTGTCTACCATCACTGTGCTTTAAGCGAAGTGAATTGGATTGATTGCCCCCACCTTTTCGAACAACCGTCAATCCTCCATAAAGGGTATCCAGCAGAACGGTGGGAGCCTTTACTTTTGTTCCGTAATACTTCCTGTACCTTTCGCCCCAGAGCCATTTGTGAAAACCTGTTTTCTGTATTTCCTCTTCTGAATACACCGAAGCCTCTAGGTACTCTGGAAAGTCCTCCGCATACACCGCTCCGGTTTTTTTGGGGTCAGGGGACAATACCGGCGAGCTGAAAAGAAATTCTTCAGAACCATTTTCTCGAGGTCCGTAGTATTCCACCTTTGATGAACCATCTGAGTAAACATTTAGTACGGCATAGCCCATTCTACCTGTGGAAAATTTACTGCCATTGAGCAATTTTGTAGCACCTTTTTTGGCACCAGAACCACTCACGATCTGGGGAATGCCCTCCTCTTCAATATACTGAAGGGAGTGTTCATGGCCTGAAACAAAAATCACTTTATTTGAAAATTGAGATAAGGTTACAATGCGTTTTTTGAGTCGATTGTACATTTTATTTTGCTGATCTTCTATGGAAACTCCCGTGGTCTTTCGTAAAAGATTTGCCAAAGAACCTAATACAGGTAACGGAATTTTTCCGCCTGTTGGAAACAAATGTTGTTTAAAGGAATAATGTCCTCCATGCGAACCGTAGGTAAACATAGGATGGTGTAGTGCGACAATGATGGTTTTGTCCAGATTCTTTTTGATCAAGCTTTCGTATTCCTCAAAAAAACGCCCTCTGTCTTTAATCTCGCAATCGTCATTTATCGTGGGATGTTTGTCCCAATCCACTAAGTACCATTCGGTGTCAATGGCAATCACGATAACATTTTCAGTAACCTCTATTTTCTCGATGGGACATCCATTTTTTGGTTGGAAAACGCTTTTGCTATCCAAAGCCTTTTGAATATATTTTTCTTGCCGCTCCAGTCCTTTTAGACCATCGCTGTACCAATCGTGGTTTCCGGCAATAAAGAGAGGATTCCCTCTAAAATCCTTTAATGTTGTCAATTGGGCATCGATATGGTTTTTGGCTTTTTTATATCCCTCTGCGTCCTCACTTTCATCGGGTAGACCAGCGGGGTAGATATTGTCTCCCAAAAAAAGGGCCGTACTGTTTTCAGATGCTTTTTCCAATTTGGACCGGAACAGCTCCAAGGTGGAATTCAATCCACCGATGGGCGACTTGCCTGCGTCTCCGATTAAGTAAAACGTGTGTTCAATTTCTTTTTCATCGGAAAGGGGCCCTTTTTGAAAGGGTTCCCCGTACTTTTCTTGATACGTTGCGCAACTAGCGACCAATACAAGTAAAAGCAGTGATAGTACTCGTGGTTTCATAATAATGAGGTTGATACCAAAATTTTGTATTTTGGAGTTTCCAAAACAAGGCTATGTCGGAAATTATTGAAAAAGCGGAGACTTTTGTCTCAGGACTTTTACAAAATAAATTGGACCCGAAGTTCCTATACCATAATTTAAGACATACCCAACGTGTAGTTAAAAGTACTAAAGAATTGCTCAACAACTACACCTTGGACAATTCAGCCAAAGAAAGGTTGGTTCTTGCCGCCTGGTTTCACGATACAGGCTATACACAAGGGGTCACCGATCATGAGGAAAACAGTTGTGCCATTGCCAAGGAATTCCTAGCGGAGCACCATTATGATTCATCTGGAATTGAAGCCATTTGCCAAGATATCATGGCTACCAAAAGGTATCACGAACCCGATACAATAACAGAAGAGATTATTCGGGACGCCGACTCCTCCCATTTTGCGCAACGGAGTTATTGGGAGACCACTGATTTTTTAAAAGATGAGTTGGATGCGCTTGGAATAGCGCATTATTCCCCTAAGGAATGGCGGGATGAGAATATAAAAATGTTCCGAAACGAACATCGGTTTTACACGGAGTACGCCCTTGAAAACTGGCAGGAGGGCAAAGAAAAAAACTTGAAACAACTCGTCAAGGAAAAAAAGGCTGAAAAGGAAATTGCGAAAAAGGAGGCGCTCAAAGCCAAATATAAAAGTGAAAGTCCGGATAGAAGCGTACAGACTCTATACCGTGTCACCTTAAAAAATCATTTGAAACTTAGCGATATAGCGGATACAAAAGCAAACATACTCTTATCTGTAAACGCAATCATCATCTCTCTTGTCCTAGCCAATTTGATACCCAAATTGGACAACCCGTCCAATACCTATCTGATATATCCCACGCTCATTTTTATTGTATTCAGCGTGGTTTCCATGGTTCTTTCCATTTTGGCCACAAGACCTAATGTAACCAGCGGAAAATTTACTAAGCAGGACGTAACGGAACAAAAGGTAAATCTGCTCTTTTTTGGCAATTTCCACAAGATGAGTTTGAACGATTATGAATGGGCCTTGCAAGAACTGGTCAAGGATAAGGATTACGTGTATTCTTCACTAACCAAAGACCTTTATTTTTTAGGCTTGGTGCTGAACAAAAAATACAAAATACTACGATTGACCTACAACATTTTCATGATAGGCATGATTATTTCCGTTATCGCTTTCGGTATCGCCTTCCGCTATTTTGGACCTGATAGGATGCAGTTTTAAGCTAAGCCTTCAACTCTTCCATTAAATCATCGTAAGTATAGGTCTTTTCAGATTTTTTATCCTTTCGGTATAAAATCTCGGCGCGTATTGCCTTGAGTCCTGTGACCCCTTGTAATCCCTCAAGCTCAACAATTTCAATATTATTGGTAAAATAGCCTTTTGCCTTCAAAAAGGTGATGTAGCGCATATACTCTTTTTCATCCTTGCGCTGCGAGTAGACAATGGATAACTTTCCTTTTTGTGTCAAGCGCTCGTTGGTCCCTTTTATATAAGATTTATCGATTCGTTTTTTAATGATTTCATATCTGGCATTATACGTGCCGTCCACATCGAATCGTTTCTCATCCATTCTAAAACGAATCGCAAGCGGAGTACTATAGACCAAGACGAGGGAGGCGACATCCAATTTTACGGGCAATTTCGGTTTTAGTGCGTAATATCGGTTTTCCATATCGCACATTACCTGAAGTTGCCACAGTCTGAGGTTGCTCAAATACAGTTCATCAAAAATACGGTCGTTGGCTATGGAACTGCCAATGTACATATTGTGCTCGACCCCATCGGTTTTATACCTTTCAAAATAATGGGGAAACATCTCTTGGGCTTCTGACTGTTTTTTGTCCAACAACGCTGCCAGCTGCATATTGGCTTCCATTACACTGATATCATAATTACGACGGTGGTCATAGTAGGATTCCGTAGAAGGATCAATTTGGACTTCATATCGCTCAATAGATTCCGTAAGCCCTTTATCCAATTTTTTCAAATGCTTAAAAACCGGATTGACCTCTTGCTTCACAAAATCAAAAATAGCCTGCTCCGTATGAGTGTACAAAGCTTCTTTGAGTTCATTCAAATAGGTATCCACGCGGAACATTAACTCCTCGTAAATCGGGAGTTTATATTTTTTGACGGCATCAGCTAGGACGTCATTGATTTCAGAAAGTTGAATCATCAAATCTCGCTGAATGGAAACATTCCGCTGTTTGGAAGATTCTTTGATATCAATTTGGCCATATAGCGGGTAAACGTTTTTAAAGACAATCTCTCGAAAAACCGGTTGGTCGCCAATGAGTTCGTCAGCCATAAACTTCTTTGCCTCTTCCTGAAATTTCCAATACACGGAAGAGTGCACCGTGGTACACTCATGTTGGATTATGGCATCCACCAGATTTTCTTCTTCTTCAATGGACCGTAAAACCGCTGAAACAATGAAAGGCATGACATCATCTAACTTATTGGCGTTGACACTGTTCAGTTCGTTGACGGTTTCGGACACCAGTTCCAAAACGCCCAAAAGATTCCCGTTATCCGCGATAGGCGCCAGAATAGCGCTTTTGATCCCCTGTTCATAAAGGCTTTTGTAGGGCTCGCCACCCTTGGATTTCTCCACATACTTCTCCACATTCGAGATGGTAAAGTAGGTGTTTTCATCCAGTAACTTACCATAGGACCCCTCACAGAGCATATCGCTACAGGCCCCGGTTTCTTTTCCATTTAATAAAAAACTTTCTATACCCTTGCCGTAAATCTTAAGAAAGCGGTTGGTATTGCTATCATAGCCTGCAAAACCGACCCGTATCTCCTTTAAGTTAAAGAGCGACCTAAAGGTATCCTGAAAGCTCTCCATGAAATTTTCATTGCCCCGTTTATTGCTTCCGATCAGCGTTGATTTTATTTCCGAAATAGAATGCTCCGCAGTTACGTCGAACATATTGGCAATGACAAAACCTTTTGAAATAAAGCTATTTGGTGGAATCTTTTCCTTCCACAATTCTATATTTTCAAAATTATCGAGCAATTCCTCTACATCTTCTTGTTTCAAATCCTTGGATTTCTCTGTCGGATGGATTTCCATGAAATCAGCATTGTACAAAACCCGATAATGCCTCATAATTCCGTCCTTGTCCGGAATATCATAGAACAAGGGTCTTTTGAAATCCATTTTGAAACCGTAGTAAAAGTTCAACACTACGATACATTTTAAGATATAGTTGATGTCTTTGGGAAGATTACGGATTTCCAGCTCGAAATCCTCACCAGCATCTTTTAATATTTCCTGAAAACGTTCGGAGGAATTAAAAACAAATTTCTCGAAGGGAGAGGAAACTGTCTTGATTTCATTTTTTGCCAAAACTGGGGTAAACGTGTCCGCCAAGAGAACACGGATCACATCCCTATACTTGGTCAACAGACTGAGGTCATCGAATCCTTCCCGCAGCACAGGGTAGGGCGCTTGAGCTTCCAAAACCGCTTTGGCCCGTTCCGACAAATGCTTGTCCTTGCTTTTTAGTTGTTCCTCGTAATGTTCCAACAATTTATTGAAACTTACCAACTGAAGCATGGGACTCTCCATATTCTGGTCTTGCTCCATATTCAAATTAGTCGTTGTTTAACTGGTAAAGTTACAAAATCGAGAAATGCACATGTGTTAATGAAATATTTATGGGTTCAAATACATTTTTTTGGGATATTTAAAAAATTTTCTGCCCATGTCTTCATTTAAAAGACTTGATAAAGCCTATAAAAACGCCAAAATCATTCCATTTGATGATACATCCAAGTTTATCTTATTGAGTGATTGCCATCGCGGCGACAACAGTTTTGCGGACGATTTTGCCAACAATAGAAATATTTATTTTCATGCGCTGAGCCATTATCACAGAGAGGGTTTCCACTATTGTGAACTGGGTGACGGTGACGAGTTATGGGAAAACCTCAGCTTTGACTCCATCTTTGAAGCACATAAGAACGTATTTCAGCTATTGAAGAGATTTCACATCGAGCAACGACTAAGTATGGTGTGGGGAAATCATGATATGGTGTATCGGAATCCGGAGTATGTAAAAAAACACCTCACCCAATATTTTGAACCCATGGACGGGTCCGACAAAACCTTGTTTGAAGGTATTGAATATCACGAAGCCCTTATATTAAAGCATAGGGAAACGGGGCAGGAAATTTTTTGTGCCCATGGCCATCAAGCGGACTGGTGGAACTATGTTTGTTGGCGCATTGGCCGATTTTTGGTCAGGATACTTTGGAAACCCCTCCAAGTATTGGGTATTGCAGACCCTACTAGTCCTGCCAAAAACTACAAGGAGCTTATTCGGATTGAAAAACGAATCAAACGTTGGATTCTAAAAAACGACCTGAAGATTACGATTGCAGGACATACCCATAGACCTCGATTCCCAGAACCTGGACAAATTCCCTTTTTTAATGACGGTAGCTGTGTCCATCCACGCAGCATTACGGGTATCGAAATTGAGAATGGGGAAATCACCTTGATCAAATGGCAAATAGCCACTAAGACCGATGGCACCTTGCAAATTGTACGATTACTTTTAGAGGGACCCGAAAAGTTGGAAGATTACTTGACCCCCTGATGTCCTATCCGATACAACATATTATAGACCAGATTCCCATTAGGCACAACATAATCTCGAGTTTAATGCTCATGGGGGTAATACTGGGGTTTTTTATCAGTTTTGTCATTTTTGTAAGGGTCAAAAAAGATTCCCCGATCGTATTGTTCGCCTGGTCCGTGCTCATCCAATCCATCGTGTGTTTGGATACCTATCTTTGTTATACTGGGCTCATAAAAAATATTCTCCACTTTAATGATTCAACGGAACCTTTCGTCCTGCTGATACCCGCCAGTCTCTATTTTCTTATATATGGTCTGTTGGAAAGAAAGCCTATATCCTTTAAAAAACAGGGGTGGCATTTCATTTTGCCCTTGGCATATACCATTTCCCAGCTTGGATTTTATACAAGTCCCATATCCGTGAAACTCAATGCTTACTTAGGAGCTTATTATGATGGTTTGCCCAAGGCCAGCACACCAGAAAACTTCCATTACAACTACATGTGGATAAAGGATGAATTCAGATGGCTCATCCTTTTCAGTCTTTTATTTTATTTGCTGTTATCCGTTCGGTTGATTTTAAAACATAAAGGATGGGTGGGCTCCGCAGCGAAGAACATCAGAATTGATAAATATCTTTTCACCAAGAATACCATATTTTTCTTTAGCTTCTTTTTACTGTTCTTATACATCATTTATTCCAACTATGATGATGATGGCGGAGACCATTATATCGTTATGGCCCAGACGGTTACAAATCTAATCATCTTGTACTTTATTCTTTCCGAATCTCGATTTTTTGACAATTCCTGGATAGCGGACAAATATGAGACCCTTGCCTCAGAGACCATAAAGGCCGAAGATATAGAGACATTCTTGAATCAAGACGCTTACTATCTGTCTTCCCAGTTATCGCTTAAGGCACTTTCAAGCGAATTGCGAATCAGTACCAATGCACTTTCCAAAGCGATAAATTCTGAATTTGGGATGAATTTTAATGATTACATCAACAAAAAAAGAGTCAAGGAAGCAAAATTGCGATTATTGGACGCCCAGTACGCACACCTGACCATTGAAGCTATAGGAGAATCGGTAGGTTTTAAATCAAAATCTGCCTTCTACAATGCCTTCAAAAAGCATACGGATACTTCCCCATCGTATTTTATAAAGCAAAGTACCTCTTAAATCAGTCTTTTTTCTCCCGAATTATAATTCGATACATTTTCCGGCCCAAAAAAGTGAAATTTTCAATTGATGCCCTACATCTTTGGAGCAAAGCAATAGTCTATGGAAAATACCGAACGTCGTTATGACATCGATTGGTTAAGGGTAATCGTGTTTGGTTTGCTCATATTTTATCATGTGGGCATGTTCTTTGTTCCTTGGGATTGGCACATCAAGAACAACATTATTTATGATTGGCTTCGCTGGCCTATGCTATTTTTGAACCAGTGGCGTTTGCCCATTCTTTTCGTCATCTCCGGAATGGGCACCTACTATGCACTTGGGAAAAGGTCTGTTGGAAAATTTATCTTGGAGCGTTACTTGCGTTTGGGAATTCCCCTCGCAGTGGGTATGCTTCTTATCGTTCCTCCCCAAGTATATTTTGAGCGTTTGGCAGATGGGGAGTTTCAAGGGTCTTATTTGGAATTTTATTCAACGGTTGCGTTCAAAGGTATCTATCCCAAAGGCAACGTGAGTTGGCACCATTTGTGGTTCTTGCCTTACTTGTTCTTGTTTTCCTTGGTTTTGGCACCGCTTTTAGTGTTTTTACAACGAAATTCCAACACTTTCGTACAAACTGTACAGAAGATAATAGCTAAGCCATGGGGTATGTACCTCTTCATAGTACCCCTTTACTTTTTGGAAGTTTTTATGGAACCCTTCTTCCCTATAAATCATGCTCTTGTCGGAGATTGGTTCGCTATTTCTTTTTACATTGTGCTTTTCTTTACGGGCTTTGTCCTTGTTGCTTGTGGGCGGTCCTTCTGGAATAATTTAGAAAAAATCAGAATAAAGGCACTGTACACCGGCCTATTCGCGTTTGTTGTTCTTAGTTGTATCTGGTTATTTTTTGAAGATAGTCTTCTTATCCACTTTATTGAAGGCTTTTTCAAAGTGGTTAACCTCTGGTCCTGGATTCTGGTGCTCTTCGGATATGCGGCAAATCTTCTAAATACCTCCAGTACGTTTTTGTCCTACGCCAATCGTGCAGTATATCCGTTTTATATTTTGCATCAAACTGTGACAGTGGCCATAGCGTATTACTTGATAAACCTGAAAATGGGATTCTGGCCAAAGGCGCTGATTCTAATATTGGGCACTTTTGGACTGAGTTGGGTAATATATCATTTTATAATTCTGCCCATACCCCTTTTACACCCGCTATTTGGTCTTAAAAAGGTGGTCCCCAGGGAAAGATGATTGATTCTCAGTAAAATAAAAGAGCCCGCTCTCTAGCGGGCTCTCTGTTTTTCTAAAAGAAATAGGACAAACCAAAAAGTAAATTTGTCGAATTGACATTTAAATTAAAAACGCCGCTTTCCACTTCATTACCAAAGCTATTTTCCGAATCTTCAAAAGAATAGCCCAATACTCCTATAGAAGATTCAAAGGCCAAATTTTTGGACGCAAAAAAAGAAATCCCAGGCCTGAGATTGACAAAGAAACCATTTTGAGTGGAAGTCCGACGGTCTTCATTATCTCTGGTATCCTCGGTCCAACCTCTAGATACGCCAGCTTCGCCTTGTGCGTAAAGAGCCAGGTTTTTGGTAATTCCAAAATACCTTCTTACATACGGAGAAAGCGAAACCCGTTCAAATTTGCTCTCATTGTTGATAACCCCTTGTGTATTGTTCACGCTTTCATTATCGGACCTTGTTAAACTATATGACACAAGTGCTCCTACAATCCAATTTTCTCCAAAAGCATAGCCAACCCTGGGAAAAAAAGCGATGGAGAATACATCCCTATCCGAATTCTGGGTAAAATTTTCATCACTAAAACTTGACTCGCCCGCTTCATTTCTTAGCGATAGACTGCCCGCTGCAACCCAAGTACCTTTTTCAATGGTCAGTTTATCATCTCCTTGTTCTTGTGCCGAAATGATGGTTGCCGAAAACAGCATAGTACATAATAAAACTCTTTTCATTTTGTTTTGATTTATAAGTTAAGTCATGACCATATCAAGCTTTGTTCCCATCAGGGATGCACTATTGGTTTTGTGATGAATTTAACGACGCCCAAATTTTGTAGAACGATTTAACGTCTCTTTACCATGCGTATGGCAAGGTAATTGTTAACTTTAGGTGGTTATATCGACCTATTTGCTATGAAAAAACTGATTTTTTTATTTTCCTTATCTAGCTGTTGTGTCTTCTTAGGGCAAGCCCAGGGAGATATTCCAACAACCAGGCCCCTTAAAATAGGGGAGCGAAACAATTTGGATATTAAAAGTAGTAACCAGGGCACCTTGCTCCGTATGCCTTCGGTCATTAACGAAAGCTTGACTTCCAACAATGACGACAATGGAGTAAAGATGCTACCTGACAAGGAGTTGCTCCAAGCGGGTTATGACCTCGTAATCGACCCAAAGGTAGGGGAGAGAGAAAAAAAGGGGTCCAAAAAACATTATGGAGACCAATACCTTGGCGATGTAAAAACAACTTCCAAATTTGTTGGGATTGTATGTAGGGACCACGAGTATGTTGATGGTGATCGGGTGAAAATCTATTTGAACGGAGAGGTGATTGAACCCAACATTTTGCTCACAGGTAATTTCAAGGGGGTCAATATTGATTTGGTCAAAGGGTTCAATCGATTGGATTTCGAAGCCCTAAACCAAGGTTCCTCAGGGCCCAATACCGCCCAAGTTGTGGTTGCCGATGAAAAAGGTGAAATCATACATAACAATCGGTGGAACTTGTCCACCGGGTCCAAAGCAAGTCTGATTGTCGTTAAGGAAGACGAATAATCAGTTTCGCAAAAAAATATCATCCGAAAATAGATTTACCCAATCTTTGTTCGTTTTAAACCGACCTTCATTTTTAACGAAAAAATGAATTTTGGCCAAACCGTAGTCTTTATTGATATCGAACATCAATTTCTTGCTTCCATCTTTTACCAGACTGGATTCGACCTCATAGCTAAAGGAATAAAGCAGTTTCCTATCCATTACCTTGATCAACCTCAACTTTAGGTCCGTTCCCAACTCTTCTTTGAGTTGTTGGGGTGCAAGGGAGTAAATTCCGTTTGGGGAAGTCATACCTACATGTACCATTGGGGTAACATAGCCTTTCTTTTTAAAGGTCCACATATCATCATTGGGCACTAGCTCAATAAAATCGTTGGTAATTGTGCTGACATGTCTCAGTAGAACGGCATCAACATCTTTCGGGTCAATGGATTTGAATTTTTTTCCGCATGAAATACAGAGAAAACCAAAAAGAACAAAGAATCCGTTCCAAATTTTGGGAGTTCTTATCATTTCCCTGGGGTGTAGGTTTTTTGGGCCCTTTTCAAAACATCTTCCTTGTAGTATGCTGCATCTTTCCAGTTCTGATGGGCATATCTATCAATTTGATCGTCAAAATGGGGGGAGCTGGAATCTCCACTTTGTCCACCTGCTAAAATAGTCTTGGCTTTTACCTTATCCCCAAACTCCACAACAGCAACAAAACTATTGCCCCGGGTCCCATAAATTTTTTTCGTGTTGTTGTGATATCTTGCTCCATATGCTGCCAAAGCACCCCACCTGCCACTTGCAAAACTGATGGGAATACTGGGTTGGGCATCATCAAAGGCTTGACGGATATCCCCGTTTAACCTTTGGTACCGATTGACCTCGCCCCAAGGAACCTCCCAAGTGCCAAAATCGTTATCCAACCGTTGTAGCACATTATTGAACAATTTCTGTCTTGCCTCAAAAGGGGCATCCGTGCCCCAATAATGAACAAGCTCCATCAGACTTCGGCGTGAACCTGGTTTTCTGGACTTTAAGACTTCCATGCCATAATAATGGGCCAAAGTCATTGCCACTTCATCGGTAGAGGTCCTATAATCCCATTCATCCAGCGTTCTCACCACATCAAAAATATCATAGGTCCCCGTTTCACGAAACGAGTCGAGGAGGCCTTCTACCAATATGTCAAGAGCAGGTAAATACGGGTCATGTGCCAAGGCAATCAAACTGTCCAGAGTGTATCCATCGCGATCGGTCAATAATTCTATAGCATGTACCCCTCTAAAATTCTCTTGATCCCTAGACATATACTTGGGATAATCACCCCGTTTCGGACTATTATCCAGGGCTGCGGTATAGGGTGTTGAATTACAGTTTTGAATCCACCCATTATCAGGATTCAATACCAATATGTTTTCATCAACGGTGTGCAGTCCTTTCCAATCGGTCGCTGGATTACTGCCGTCCACGGGCTGTGTAAAATCAAAAATGGTATCCCGCTTCGGGATAAAATTGCCATGGAAATACGCGATGTTGCCCTCAGCATCAGCGTATACCGTATTATTGGAAGAGTTGGTCCGAATATCCATCATCTTTCGGAATCCATCATATCCACTTTGTTTGGTGCGTATGTAGGATTGCTCCAAAGCTTTTACGGGTTCCCACATCATAGCAGAAGCGGTCCATTGCCCATCTTCCAAATGGGTTATGGGTCCATGATGGGTATGGTACATGGGAAAGGTCTTCTCCTTAAGTTCAGTTCCATCCTTGTATTTTAAGCTGACCTCACTAATTTCTACCTGACGCAATTCTTCCCCGTACTGATATAATAAAGTACCCTCTTTCTCAACCATGGTTTCCCTGAACTCGTCCATTACGTCCGTATACGTGGAAGTATGCATCCAACCGGTTCTCTCGTTGAATCCCTGGTATACAAAGAACTGCCCCCAGGTTACCGCCCCATAAGCATTTAGTCCTTCTTCTCTGACCATGTGCACTTCCCCCCGAATATAAAATGAGGTATGGGGATTTATCAGAAGCATTGTATTGCCGGATTGGGTCAATTTGCCTGATATTGCGATTCCGTTTGAACCTTGCGGCTCTTTTGTCCCCTCTCTTTTTTGAATCTCAAATTCTTCCATCTTGGGAATTTCCATGTCCCCAGTATAGAACGACTCAATTTCTCGCGTGGAAATCCGTTCAATATCGCCTCCAATACTGCCTTCACTAAAATAAAATGGCATCCATGGTTCAAATCGGTCGAGCAACTTGGGCTTTACCTCTGGGTGGGTATGTAAATAGTAATTGATTCCATCGGCAAAGGCATTGCAGAGCTCTTTCAACCAATCTGGGCTCTTTTCGTAATTGGCGATGGCTTCCGTTTTTGTCATAAAGAGTCTGGCACGTAAATCACTATATAGGGCTTTTTCGCCTTCAACCTCAGCTAAACGCCCTATCGCCCAGATATAGTTTTGTTCCACACGGTTAAAATCATCTTCACATTGGGCATATAACAATCCAAAAACAGCATCTGCATCGGTGGTACCATAAATATGCGGCACCCCAAAGTCATCCCGGATAATGGTAACGTTTTCTGCCTGGGCTTTCCATTTTTCGATTTCGGTTGATTCTTGTTGAGAACAGGATAACAGGAACAGAAGAAGTAACGGAGCAATAATTTTCATCGGCTTTTTTGATTTGGGAATGAAGATAAAAAGAAAACTTATGGGAAATAGCGATTGAAGGATTGGAAATCACCAACTACCACTGGCACCTCCGCCACCTGAACTTCCACCTCCTCCCGAAAAGCTACTGGAACTTCCACTTCCAGCGCTAGAACTAAAGGAATGGGTTCCGCCCGAAGAAAAGGTTTTTGTAACGTATTTGCGATCACTTTTAAAAAAAGAGAGCTTAAAATCCTCTTTTCCCTTCACGCGAATTTTTATAACAGCCAAAAGCATGGCCAGCAAAAAGATACTCCCAAATACATAGAAAATCCAGAGCATGTTATCCAACAGATATGAATACCCGGTAACATCGATTCCCCAAATAAGAACCACGAAGACCAAGGGCATCACCACGAACACCAGCGAAAACAATAAAGGAACCAAGCTGAACAATGCCATGAAAATACCGGGTAAAATCCCGAGTTTCCCTATGAACATTCCCCGGAAGACCTCGATCATATTGCCAAACGATCTATAGGAAATAAAGGCTCCGGCCATCACAAATATCGATAAGAACAACAGTATGAAAATCTTAAAACCAACACCCATTCCAGAATCTGAATCCGTTTCCTTTTTGAACTCTTCCAAAGCCTCCGGATCACTCAAAAATTGAATGATTTGGTCTGTTGCCAAATCAATTCCGAGAAAATATTCCCCCGCTTTAAATCGGGGCAGCATGGTATTTCTTATTATTCTGGAGGCTACAGCGTCGGTAATGTAAGGTTCTAGGCCATATCCCACTTCTATCCTTACTTCACGGTCATCTTTTGCAAAAAGGACCAAGATACCGTTATCCTTTTCAACTTGACCCAATTTGTTCTTATTAAAAGTTCCATAGGCATATTGTTCTATAGTCTCATTCCCCAACTGCTCAATCGTAAGTACCACCAGTTGATTTGTAGTTTGCTGCTCAAATTGACCAAGTTTGTTTTTCAACCCGCTCAATTGTTCGGAAGAGAATATCTGGGCGTGGTCGGTTACAATTTCTTGCAATTGCGGATACTTGCTTTGTGCCCAGGTGGATAACACCATAAACCACTGCAAATAGAGAAACGGTTTTTTAAACATGCTTTGCTGTTGGCTTCCCAAAGATAGTCCAAGACCACCGGTGTAGGTATCATAGGTTGATGAATTCCGTTTCTGATTTTACCGACCTAAATTTTGAACTAACTTGCACATTCTTTTGAAATCCAAATGGCGGAAAAAAAGGTTAGTATTCTCAAGGCGTTCAAAACTATCATTTGGCCCAGACGAAAATTGGTTCTTATTGGCCTACTCTTAATTGCCATCAGTAAGGCAGCAAGTTTTGTTGCTCCCATTGCGTCCAAATACTTGATAGACGATGTAATTGTTAAGAAAGACTTCACCATGCTCAAATACCTGGTTTCCGGGGTTATGTTGGCAATTCTGGTGCAGGCCATCACCTCGTTTTTGTTGACCCGCGTAGTCAGTGTGCAGGCCCAATATCTTATTTCTGAGTTGAGGGGGCAGGTACAAAAGAAAGTATTGGCCTTACCCATCAGTTTCTTCGATAATGAAAAGTCCGGGGCTTTAGTGTCCCGTATCATGTCCGATGTGGAGGGTGTCCGAAACCTCATTGGAACTGGGTTAGTGCAACTCGTGGGCGGTACAATTACCGCATTGGTCTCACTGGTCTTGTTATTGGATATTAGCGTTCCGCTGACCTTGATAACATTCGTACCCCTTATTGTTTTCTCCTTAATTGCACTAAAAGCCTTTAAAATCATCCGGCCCATCTTTCGGGATAGGGGAAAGATAAATGCCGAAGTAAAAGGAAGACTTACGGAAACTTTGGGCGGAATCCGTGTAATAAAGGGATTCAATGCTGAAAAGCAGGAGGAAATTGTATTTGAAAGTGGGGTGGACCGTTTGTACCAAAATGTCAAGAAAAGCCTTACAACCACCGCTTTCATGTCCAGTTCTTCCATTTTTTTATTGGGAGTGGCCACAACCAGTGTTATGGGATACGGAGGTTTCCAAATCATCGAGGGCAGTCTTACCGTTGGCGAATTTGTACAATTTACCATTCTACTGGGGCTCATGATAGCCCCTATTGTGCAGATGAGCAACATTGGTAGTCAGTTAACGGAAGCTCTGGCCGGCTTGGATAGAACGGAAGAGTTGATGAACATGCAAGAAGAAGGGGGGCAGGGTGAACGAACGATACTTTTGGATTCAGTTCACGGGAATATGGAATTTATCAATGTCTCCTTCTCCTATGAAGAGGATAAGGAAGTGTTGCACCAAATCAACTTTAAGGTAAAGTCTGGGCAAGTAGTGGCCCTTGTAGGAAGCTCGGGTTCCGGTAAATCGACTATCGCTGGATTGGCCGCCAGTTTTTTGAAACCGATATCCGGTCTCATAACCATCGATGGCAAAGATCTTTCCCAAGTTGACCTGAACAGTTTTCGACGGCATTTGGGCGTAGTACTTCAGGATGACTTTTTGTTCGAAGGAACCATTCGGGAGAATATTCTATTTCCAAGACCGGATGCCTCCGAGGGACAACTTGTCCAGGCGGTCAAAGCTGCTTATGTGGATGAATTTACGGATAGGTTTGAGGAAGGCCTTGACACGCTTATTGGCGAACGAGGTGTTAAGCTATCGGGAGGTCAACGGCAACGTATCGCCATTGCCCGAGCTGTTTTGGCGAATCCAAGAATCTTGGTTCTGGATGAGGCCACTTCAAGTCTGGACACGGAATCAGAAGCATTGATACAAAAAAGTTTGGCAGAATTGACAAAAGGAAGGACCACCTTTGTCATTGCGCACCGTCTGAGCACCATCCGCAAAGCAGACCAAATATTGGTGATTGAAAACGGAAGTATCCTTGAACGGGGAACACATGAAGAACTGATCGCGTCTGAAGGTAGGTATTACAATCTGTTCACGTATCAAACAAGAATCTAAGAATCTTCTGGGGCCAGTTCTACCTCCAGACCCTCTAACTCTGAGGTAATATGGATTTGGCATCCTAACCGCGAATTGTCCTCTACATTGAAGGCTTCAGCCAACATAGCTTCCTCGTCATCCGTTTTTTCCGGAAGGTCATGGTTCGAATTCACGTAACATTGACAGGAAGCGCACATGGCCATTCCACCACAAATTCCTATGGTCCCTTCCGGGGCAAGCTCATAAGCACGGACCACCTCCATCAAGTTCATGTTCATATCCGTAGGCGCATCTACCTCATGGAGCACCCCTTCCCTATCCGTGATCTTAATCTTTACGTCGCTCATGTTTTTCTTTTGACGCTAAATAGTTATCCAAAACTAAATCCCATTGCTCCACTTGAATCATTGTAATGGACAACCTATTGCACCGGGGAATAGGTGTTGATATTCATTTCCGTGTCGCGGTTCGCATGTAAAAAAGGAGAGACCAGAATACTTTTTTCCAAAGGGTGCTGAAATAGGACAGGTTAAAAAATCGGGAAATCTAAGACCGATATAGGGCCATTTTTTGAGATTCAAGTGAATGAATCGTCTACAAGGTTGGGATACTGGGCCAATACCAATAGGTCGTCTAAATATAATGTAAGCCTCAAAAGCAAAAGGAATATCTGAGAAACCCAATCCAATAATTAAATTATCGGTTAAAATCATCAATACGTTGGTTTTGAAATGTGCCTATCACATTTTCCAAAGGAAGTATACGATTGTTTTCGAATTAGTCGTCGCTTAAATTGACCACTTCTTCAATTTGTGGAGCATATTTTTTAATGGTCATCTCAACACCGCTTTTCAAGGTCATCTGATTCACACTGCAATCAATACAATTCCCTTCCAACTTTACTTTAACAGAACTATCATTATCGATGGAGATTAAAGATATATCACCACCGTCACTTTGAAGAAAAGGTCTAATTTCTTCCAAAGCTTTTTCTACATTAATTCGAATCTCCTCTGATGTCATCATAATCTATTTCTTTTTAACAGCGGCACAGCCGGCCATTGTCGTAATTTTAATTGCTTCCGTAGGAGGTAGGTCCTTATTTCGTTTTACCAATTCGCTGACCACCTTTCTAGTTAAGTCTTCAAACGCCTCTTCTGTGGGAGTCGCGGTCTGGAGTGCTGCCGGCCTGCCCACATCACCTGCTTCTCGAATACTTTGCACTAAGGGCACTTCTCCCAAAAAGGGTACTTGTAAGTCCTCCGCCAGATTTTTGGCACCATCTTTTCCAAAGATATGATATTTGTTGTTGGGAAGTTCCTTTGGGGTGAAATATGCCATATTCTCCACAATGCCCAGAACAGGGACATTTATTGCCTCCTGCTGGAACATCGCCACTCCTTTTCGGGCATCTGCCAGAGCAATTTCTTGTGGTGTGCTTACCACTACCGCACCGGTAACAGGAAGGGATTGCATTATACTTAAATGAATATCCCCAGTACCTGGGGGCAGGTCCAATAAAAGAAAGTCCAGCTTTCCCCAGTGGGCGTCAAAAATCATCTGGTTGAGTGCCTTGGAGGCCATGGGTCCCCTCCAAATTACCGCTTGGTTGGGTTGTGTAAAAAACCCTATTGATAGCATTTTGACCCCGTAGTTTTCTACTGGTCTCATTTTGGCCTTCCCGTCAATGTTCACGGAAAGGGGCTTTTCCATGGCAACATCGAACATTATGGGCATTGACGGACCATATATATCTGTATCCAACAATCCAACTTGGAATCCCATTTTTGCCAAGGTAACAGCGATATTCGCAGTGACCGTGGATTTTCCAACGCCTCCCTTTCCTGAAGCGATAGCAATAATATTTTGGATACCGGGAATAGGATTTCCTTTGATTTGATTTACTTCCGGTTTGGCGGGGGCGTCTACTTTGAGATTTACCTTTATTTTTGCTTTTTGATAAACGTCTTGATGGATTATTTTCAAAATTTCCACTTCCGTTTTCTTTTTCGCCTGAAGGCTTGGATTTTTTATGGTAACATCTACCTCTACCTCATCACCAAAAACCTGAACATTGGTCACCGCACCGCTTTCCACGATATTTTGCCCCTCCCCCGGAGCGGAAATCTTCTCAAGGGCCTTTACTATGTCACTTTTGCTCAACTTCACCATGTCTTTTTCTATCCTGTGGTTACCTGCATTTCAGAATACAAAGATACGTCAATGGCAGGATTTTGGGAAGTCTCAGAATTAAAAATGAAGATGGTACAATCAATACGGGTTATTTAGAGTTCCTGAACGGGATCCCAAAAATACTTTTGAAAATCCACAATTTGGTTGTCCTTTATGGTCAATCCTTCGTTTTCCAAAAGTTGTTGCATCAGGTTCGTCCCTTCAAAATGATGCTTTCCCGTCAATACTCCCACTCTGTTGACCACGCGATGGGCCGGAATATCTTTACCAAAGACGTAGTTCATGGCCCACCCCACCATACGGGCACTACGCGCCGCACCGAGATATTTGGCAATCGCCCCATAGGAAGTCACCCTTCCGTAAGGAATCTGCTGGGCCACCTCGTAAACTTTGTCAAAAAAATTTTGCTCTTCCATTTATCTATAAAAAATCCGAATCACGGTTATCATCAATAGAATCAACATTAAAACACCTAAAATGTAGTTGGAATTTTTGGAAAACCGATTTGTTTTGGTCTCCAATTTATTAAAATAAAAGGTGTACAGATAAAGTACCGAAAAAGTTCCCATTCCTGCCGCCAAAATAAAGGTAAAGGTATCAGTAGGTTCAAACTTTATCCATCCCGCTTTGTTCCACATGGCATTGAGCCCACTGTAATAGGGGATGGTCAATAAGTTGAGCGCTGCAAGCAGCATTCCCTTGAAAAAACTGTTTTTTTTGCTCACTTTTACTGGTTCCAAACCTCCCTTGTTCTTCTTTTTGGCAGTACCAAAAAAGTAAACAGCAAAAAAGGCAAAAATCACCAAGGCAATTTTCAAAAGCACATCAATTACCTCTGGATTTCTGTAAAGAAATTTGGAGATCAGCACGGCAATATAGGATTGTACCATTATCATGGAGGATACGCCCAAGCTGAATATTATCCCGTTCAGCTTACCTTTTTCCACACTGGTTTTGGCGGCGTTCATATTGAGAAGTCCTGGGGGAACAGTTGCCATAAAAGCTGCGGAAAACGTAGCGAAAAACAAAATGAGCAAGTGTGTCATGGTCAGCGGAGCCTAAACTGTAAGTAGGTTATGGGTTTCCCCTTTTCAAGATACTGATTTTCATAGAACGTCTGTATCCCCAACGCTTCGTCTGGACTGCCTTCATTGGTATATATATTATGGTTGGCGTAACAGATGTCATGCCCAAGTCCCTGCAAAAGCCCGAGCGTATATCCGTGTAAAAACTCGCTATCGGTCTTGAGATGAACACAGCCGTTCGGTTTCAAAATCCAGCGGTACTTTTCCAGAAAAAAGAGATTGGTAAGCCTGTGTTTGGTTCTTTTGAATTTAATTTGGGGATCAGGGAAGGTAATCCAGATTTCATCTACCTCATCTTTGGCAAATACATAATCTATCAACTCAATCTGGGTTCGTAAAAAAGCCACATTAGGTAGATTTATCTCAAGTGCCGATTTGGCTCCCTTCCAAAACCGCGCTCCTTTTATATCGATTCCGATGTAGTTTGTATTGGGATTCCTTTGTGCCAAGCCCAAGGAATATTCTCCCTTGCCACAACCCAGTTCCAGAACAATGGGATTGCTATTTTTAAAAAAATCATGCCATTTTCCCTTCCAAGCAAAGCCATCCAAAACCTCTTCCCGTGTAGGTTGTATGACGTTGGAAAAGGATTCATTTTCCTGAAACCGCTTTAATTTGTTCTTACTTCCCAAGGCGATTATTTAACATCTGGCAAAACTAAGGATTTCGAATTATTAGCTACGCTTTTTGTTTCTTTGTTCCATGCAGGATTCCAAACGTATTCTGGTAGCACCCTTAAATTGGGGCTTAGGCCATGCCACCCGTTGTATCCCCATAATACACGCACTTTTGGCCCATGGATATTATCCCTATATTGCATCAGACGGAGTAGCCCTTGCTTTGTTACAGAAAGAGTTTCCAGACCTTCCCGCTTTTGAATTACCTTCCTACAAAATCACCTATGCCGAAAAGGCCCGAAACTTTAAAATCAAAATGATATGGGATTCTCCAAAAGTCATCAAGGCCATTGCCAAGGAGAAAAAAGCGGTCAAAAAATTGGTAAGGAAACATGAGCTAAAGGGAATAATTTCTGACAATCGCCTAGGCGTTTTTTATAAGAGAGTCCCCTGTGTGTTCATCACGCATCAATTGAACGTACTTTCTGGAAATACTACTTGGATGAGTTCCAAAGCCCATCAAAAAATCATCAGAAAATTCGATGCCTGCTGGGTGCCGGATGTGGAAGGAAAGCCCAATCTCACCGGAAAATTGGGGCATTTAAAAAAGAAAAAAAAGAACATTAAATACATAGGGCCACTGAGCCGTTTTGAGAAAAAAGAAAATACACGGGTCTTTGATTTGATGGTCCTGCTCTCCGGACCGGAACCGCAACGTAGCCTCCTTGAGGAAAAACTACTTGAGGAACTTAAAAAATATAAGGGTCGGGTAGTTTTTGTAAAGGGTAAGATTGAGGAACAACAAACCCATGACACCATACATCGCGAAAAAGGTTCTCTAGATATTTTCAACTTTATGCAATCCAAGGAGCTGGAAAGTACCATAAATCAAAGCCACTTGATACTTTGTAGATCGGGCTATACAACGGTAATGGACTTGGCCAAATTGGAAAAGAGAGCCTTTTTTATTCCCACCCCAGGCCAGTATGAACAGGAGTATCTGGCAAAAAAATTACAGAAACAACAGCTGGTCCCCTTTTGCCAACAGGATGATTTTACCATTGACCAATTAAATCGAGTGGATTCCTACCTGGGTTTGACCCAATTTGATACTGATGTAGACTATTCAATTTTGTTCAAGGCTTTTTCCAAAGTGAAAGAAAACTCAGAGCCTACGTCCTCTTCGCTCTCTACATAGATTTTTTCATCGTGCGCTTCGATAATATGCTTCACGATGGAAAGTCCCAAACCTGAGCCACCTTCTTTACGGCTGCCGCTTTGGTCTACACGATAAAAACGTTCAAACAAGCGCGGGATGTGTTTTTTGGGGATGCCCTCCCCGTTGTCCGTTACGCGAATTATTACCTTGTTCTTAATGAGGTTCTCCACGCTTACTTCAGTTGTTCCTTTGGGATAGCCGTACTTAATGGAATTCACCAACAGATTACTGATGACCTGTTGAATTTTCTCTCTATCGGCTTTAACAAAAACAGGTTGGGGATACTCCATATCAAAAGTCAAAGTGATTTCTTTATCCGTCGCCTTCATTTCCAAGAGGTCAAAAACATTTTGTATCAACTCTATGATATCAAAATCTTCTTTTTCCAATTTAAGTCCTCCAACTTCCAATTTGGTTATCAAATCCAGATCACGAACAATATAGATGAGTCGTTCTACGCCCTTGTTGGCTCGCGTGAGATATTTCTGCCGTACTTTCTTGTCATTTATAGCTCCATCCAATAAGGTCAAAATATACCCTTGTACGGTAAACAGTGGTGTTTTTAATTCATGGGATACGTTTCCGAGAAAATCTTTTCGATATTCTTCGCGGATTTTAAGTGTATCAATTTCTATTTTTTTGTCTTCGGCAAACTTTTCAATCTCTTCAGTAAGGGTCTTCATATCTGTGGTTACAGGTTTTGAGGAAAAAGTAGAAGATTCCAATAAAGAAACATCATCATAGATTTTTTTTATCCGTCGGTAAATAAAACGTTCCACACGTACCTGGAGCACGATGAACGAAGCGATAAAGGAACCAAGAGAAATAAGGGCCAGTGCAACAATATTCCAAGTGTTGGAAAACATCATATAGGCCGAGAAAAGCAGTAGAAGAATTAAGGAAATCAGTAGGGAGGAGCGTAAGGCAAATTTGTAGGATTTACGGGTTTGAATGGCCATTACAAGACAAACTTATAGCCTACGCCTTTCACGGTTTTAAAATGATGGTCCCCAATTTTTTCACGAAGTTTTCTAATGTGTACATCTATGGTCCTTCCCCCTACGACCACTTCGTTGCCCCATACCTTATCCAATATGACCTCGCGTTTGAAGACTTTGCTTGGTTTTGAAGTCAACAAGGAAAGAAGCTCAAACTCCTTTCGTGGCAATACGATTTCTTGCCCATCATTCACAATTTTATATTCTTCCCTGTTGATCACAATATTGCCTACTTTGACAATATCCTCAACTTCGGGCTTTTCATCTTTTAAACGCCGCAAAAGGGCTTTTACCTTGCTTACCAAAACCTTTGGCTTTATGGGTTTGGTGATATAATCATCCGCACCGGCATCAAACCCGGCCACTTGCGAATAGTCTTCCCCACGTGCCGTTAAAAAAGTAATTATTGTATTTTCCAGGCCCGGGGTGTTCCGCAAGAGTTCGCAAGCCTCAATCCCATCCATTTCAGGCATCATGACATCTAGAATAATAAGGTGTGGATTCTTTTTTTTGGCCTTGGCCACACCCTCTGCCCCGTTTTTTGCGGTGTAGACTTCATAACCCTCTGCAGAAAGATTGTAACTGACAATTTCCAGAATGTCCGGTTCATCATCAACCAATAGAATCTTGATATCCTTTGTTTTCATGGGATGTTGCATTAGCGTTAATCATCCAAATGTAAATATAATACGATTACTCAATAAATGCTTAACATTCATTTAATGTCATAACCTTATTGTAACACTTTTCAAATAAACACTTAACAAGTGACTAACATAGCTTTTACAGCACGTAGCGTTCTTTGCCCAAATTATAATCCAACAACTACTAATGAAAACATACTTTCTACTCTTATTTACCATTATGAGCACTGTGGGCCTTGCCCAGACGAACGGTAGTATTGTGGGTAAATTGACGGATAAGGAATTGAACAATGAACCACTCGCCTTTGCAAACGTTCTTATCAAGGGTTCAACCCAGGGGACCACTTCAGATTTTGATGGTCTTTTCGAAATTACAGATGTTGCACCTGGCACCTATACGCTTGTAATCAGTTTTTTGGGGTATGAGACTTTAGAAGTTCCAAATGTTGTGGTCGAGTCCGATAAGGTTACTGAGATCAATGCAGGTTTGGGAGCTAGTACCGTAGGATTGGATGAAGTGGTGGTAACCACCACAGCCAGGCAAGACTCTGAAATTGCGTTGCTTTTGCAACAAAAAAAGGCGTTGGTTATTCAAGAATCCATTGGCGCCGAAGTGCTGACCAGAAAAGGTATTGGAGATGCCGCTGCCGCCGTTGCGCAAATTGCTGGAATCTCAAAACAGCAAGGGTCGAGTAATGTCTATGTGCGCGGTTTGGGCGATCGCTATCAAAATACGACGCTTAATGGATTATCATTGCCTTCGACAGATGTAAATAAAAAGAACATCGATTTAGACCTGTTTGCATCAGATGTGATTCAAAGCATCGGGGTAAGCAAGGCATACTCAACGAATTTCTATGGCGATTTTTCAGCGGGCAATGTGAATATTGTTTCAAAAGCCCATACTGGTCAAGCCTACCTCAGTGTCAATTTGGGTTCAGGTATCAACTCTGCGGCCATAGGAGAAGATTTTCTGCTGAACGAAGGGATAAGTTACTTTGGCAGATATAATAGATATGACAACAATCCATTTGCCATTGTACTGGGGCAACCTGTGGACCCTGTTGATGCAAGCACTCCCGTAAATGTAAATGTAGGTCTTGAGGGTGGATTTTCCCTCATTTTTAGTGATGAGTCCAGATTAAGCTTCTTCGGAACGGCATCATTCACGAATGGATGGAGATTTAGGCAAGGTGAAGCGAGTGATTTTACCAATGCATTGAACTCCTCGTATCCCAATGTGGACCAATATGTGTATAACGCCACCACTACGGCACTGGCGAATATCGATTACAAAATTTCTGATAAATTCAAATTGCAATACCGTTCCTTGTACATCAACAGTGCCCAGGACCAAACTGAGTTTTTTGGCATTAATGGCGAAGGTACCATTCGTGACGATATCGGAGATACCGATGAAGGATTTTTTGTCTATAATGGTCGTTTCAATCAAGACCAGATATTTGTGAACCAACTTTTGGGTGAGTTCATAGATGAAGAAAAAGGTTTAGAAGTAAACTTGGGGTTTGGGTACAACAAGGTACTTTCAGATGAACCTGACCGTAAACGTTTTACACTTCAGAATTACCAGTTCGCACTGGACAATGACCCAAATACAAATCCCATCTTTTTTGATAACGTAGCATTTGATAATCAACGCTTTTTCCAAGAAATAGAAGATGATGAGTTCAACGGCTTCATCAATGTAAAGAAGCAATTTTCCGAAAATTTTGCTTTAAATGTGGGTTATGCTGGGAGACGTAAAGTACGTAATTTCAACGCCATCCGATACGGATACGAGTTTACCGACAATAACCTGGAGATTGCGGACGTAAACAATCTGGACGAAATATTCAATGTTTCCAATATTGACATTCCCAATGGAAGCGGTCTTTGGGACGTGGTCACTTTAAATCCCATACCAGGACAAAGTACAGTAAATAGACCCGGACTTCCAGATAGTCAGTACCGAGGTGAATTGAACGTTTATGCTGGTCATGTAAATGCCGAGATTCAACTACTTGACAAAAAATTACTGGTAATACCAGGAATTAGATTTGAAAACTTCCAGCAAGAAATCACGTACGATGTCCAAGGAGATATTATCCCTCCTGGTACATCCACAACGGTCAATGCCAGCGATAATCTGTTTTTGCCCAGCGTGAATGCGAGATATGCCTTGAATGAAGACATGAATTTACGAGGTTCATTTAGCATGACGGCATCATTCCCTGAATTCAAAGAGGTCGCCCCTTTTGTATATGAAGACGTTGTTATCCGCTACGGCGGTAATCCCGATCTTCTTGGCGGTATCGACGGAGATGGACCCAATTTCTCAGAAATATTCAATTATGATTTAAAGTACGAATGGTTCCTTTCCCCAAGAGAGATCATTTCGCTGGGAGTGTTTTATAAACAAATCAAAGATCCGGTGAATAGGGTTACTGCACGAGACGCTACGGGAGATCAACGCTATTTTAGAACAGGTGACCAAGCTGATGTTTTCGGAGTTGAATTAGAACTTCGAAAAAACCTCTTGAAAAATGCTGAAGAGGAACCCTTGCTTAATCTAGGGTTTAATCTAGCATGGACCGATACGAATCAGGACTTGCAATCAGTAGGAGGAACTTTTACAACCAGTTTCAACAAAACTGAAAGTGAATTGGAAGGTGCTTCGGACATCATTTTCAATACAGACCTCAGTTTCACTCCCACGATCGGCAAGTTTAAGCCAAAGGCAACACTTATTGGTTCCTATTTTTCTGATAGGATATTTGCGTTGGGCGCCGGAACCGTTGGGGACATCACAGAAGAATCTGTTACAACCCTAAACTTGGTGGTCATAAATCCAATCACAGATAATTTTGAAATCGGATTGACCGCCAGAAACCTACTGAATCCAGATATAACCCTTTCACAAACAGATCAGCTTGGCAACCGATTGATCATTACCGAATTCAAAGATGGTATTGATGTAGGCTTGTCGCTTAAATACAAATTTTAACTACAGATGATAACTATTTTAAACCCTTTAAAAATGAAAATCAAATTTCTTTCAAGCTTACTCATATTAGCGCTCTTTACCGTGGGCTGTGAGGAGGACAACACGCCAGATATTGTCATCAATGATAACAGTGTCGTAAACAATACTGGAGGTGGAGGTAGCAACGGAAATGGCAATGGCACCGAGGACCTTTTTGGTTTTATCACGGAGGACAGGACCTTAGACCCTAACATCACCTATCGTTTGGCTGCGGCAACCTTTGTTGACGAAGGAGCAACGCTGACCATTCCGGCTGGTACTGTTATCGAAGCCGAGCCGAATGGGGTTCAAAACTACATTGCGGTGCTTCGCGGTTCACAAATACAAATCAATGGAACTGCATCAAACCCGGTTGTCATGACTTCTGCCGCAACAACTCCTGCACCCGGGGATTGGGGTGGTTTGGTTATTTTAGGCCAATCTACCACAAACTTGATTGATCCTGGCACCCCTGACGACCTGCCCACAAGTGAAGTAGGCCAGCTTCCCTACGGAGGTTCCATCCCCGCAGATAATTCAGGAACCATAAGCTACCTTAGATTGGAATATGTAGGAGGTGCACTTAATGGAACCCAAGAATTAAATGGACTTTCATTGTATGCTGTTGGAAGTGGAACTACAATAAATCATGTGCAGGTCTATCAATGCTCAGATGACGGCATTGAGTTCTTTGGCGGCACTGTAAATGTGAACAACCTTGCGATTGTTGACGCAGAAGATGATTCAGTGGACTGGACGGAAGGTTACACCGGAACCATTACAGATGTATATGTTTTACAGACTTTAGATGGTGATAGTGGCTTCGAAATGGATGGGTTCAATACGGACTTTCAGAACTCTGGCGGCTTTGTATCCATCCCAACAATAAATAACGCAACAGTCATTGGTAGTGGTGACAATAGCCGTGCATTTCGTTTGCGTGCAGGCACAGGAGGAATCTTCAACAATGTTGTAATCCAAGACTTTGGACGCGGAGTTGTAGTAGAAGATGACACAGCGGGAGATATTACTTCTGACAATATCCCTACAGATCTGCAGTTCACGGATGTCTCCTTTACTGGTGTGAGCGAGGAATTTCTGTATGAAGATGATTTTGCAAATGCATCTCCACCATCTCAAGCGGATGTAATTGGCGGTGATGCTGGCAATGCTACGGGAACCGATATCGATACTTGGGGTGCCGGGTGGACCTTGGGCATCAACTAAAATTCAATTTCAGTACTAACTTATAAGCCCCGTAATTCGGGGCTTTTTGTTGCACTTCATCGAAAATGCTGGCCTTTTTTCGACAAAAGGCTCAATTTCAGCGATGTAATTCTATATATTTGTGGCATAGCCGTTGTAACCTACTTTGTATGAAATACCTTTACTTGGTTTTTCTTTTTGCATATTGTACCATAGGATATTCACAAGAAAGTGTAAAATCCAATGCAGATATCGACGGCTTAAAACTCTTCCCCAACCCGGTTACCCAAAGTAAAGTGTTTATAGAAACCACTACCAATGCGCCCAAGGAAATCGCCATCTTTGATGTATTGGGCACCCAAGTACTACAGACGACGATTATAGGTAGGGAGTTGAATCTTTCCCGCTTGGATAAAGGCATGTACATAATCCGGATTTTAGAAAACAACAAAGTAGCTACCCGCAAGCTCATCATTAAATAGGACCTGATAAAGCCAGTCCGGTACTTCGTATTCCCAGGTATTTTCTGATGTAAACCTACATAATTCTTTGTTTCACAACATTTTATAGTTTCAAAGGAACCCTTTGATTACTTTTAGTATGGATTTACCCCAAATCGGCATTTATGAAAAACCTCTACTTAGTTATCATTATGGCATTTCCCCTAATTTCTTTTGGACAAGAGCTTGTTAGCGTCAATACGCAACAGGTGAGTGAACTACAGGGATTTAAGATGTATCCCAATCCGGTATATGGTGATGAAGTCTACATAACCACTTCATCCAATGGAACAAAACAAATCAAGGTATTCGATGTTTTTGGTGAGATTGTTTTGACCGATAGGGTGTCTACCAATACCCTCAATGTATCTCGTCTATTACCTGGCGTCTATGTGCTCCAAGTTACCGAACAGAAAAAGACCATGACCCGAAAACTGGTCATCAAATAACCCCCATAAACCAAGCCCTTTCAAAGGGCTTTTTTTTCAGCTATTTTTGTCCGTAATGGACAGACCTCCAAATTCAAGGCTTTTTTCTATTTCAACTTCAGAGGAATTTGAAGAGTTGAGCCTCGACATTTTTCGCTATCAATTCACAAATAACCCGGTCTATCGGTCCTATTGCCAAAGGTTGCGAAAATCCCCTTCGGAGGTCTCTTGCTGTGCAGATATTCCTTTTTTGCCCATTACGTTCTTCAAATCCAAAAAAGTGATGGTTTCGGAAAAAGACGTGGAGATTGTTTTTGAGAGTAGCGGCACAACGGGCAGTGTTACCAGCAGACACTATGTTTCGAACGTAGAAATTTATCACAAGAGCTATACCAAGGCTTTCACCCATTTTTTTGGTCCGATGGAAGACTATTGTATCTTGGCCCTTTTACCCGCCTACTTGGAACGCGAGGGCTCCTCTTTGGTATATATGGTAAATGATATGGTAAAGCGGTCAAAACATCCTGACAGCGGTTTTTATTTATACAATTTCGATGAACTTCAAAGCAAGCTTGTTCAACTTGAAAAGAACGAAACAAAAACCTTGCTGATAGGAGTCTCCTTTGCCCTTTTGGATATGGCCGAAAAATACCCTACGCAATTAAGGTATACGCAAATTATGGAAACAGGCGGGATGAAGGGAAAAAGGAAGGAACTTATCCGGGAAGCACTTCATGCACAGCTGAAAAATGCCTTTGACGTCTCCGAAATATACTCAGAATATGGAATGACAGAACTGCTTTCCCAGGCCTATTCGCTCGGTAACGGGATATTTGCCTGTCCCCCTTGGATGAAAGTGGCCACACGGGACACAGAGGACCCACTTTCAGGACAAGAATATGGAAAAACAGGGGGAATAAACATTATTGACCTGGCCAATATAGACTCCTGTTCTTTTATCGCCACGCAAGATTTGGGAAAAGTATATGAAGATGGTACCTTTGAAATCCTGGGCCGCTTTGACCATTCCGATATCCGGGGCTGCAATTTGATGGCACTCTAGACATCAGTCAACAACAATTAGAAAATAGTTTTTCTTACCGCGTTGCAACAATACAAACTTATCATTGATCAAATCGCTGATGGTAATCTTGTACCCTTCTCTCACTTTTTCCTTGTTTACCGAAATGGAGTTTTGTTTTAACTCCCGGCGCGCCTCCCCATTTGAGCTTAGGAAAGCGGTTTTGGCCGCCAGGGCACCGATCATATCCAAACCATTTTCCAAATCGGTCTTGGGAACCTCAGCTTGCGGAACTCCTTCAAAGACATCCAGAAAGGTCTGTTCGTCCAATTTTTTAAGGTCTTCGGAAGTTGACTTGCCGTATAGAATAGCACTTGCGGTGACCGCACGCTCCAAATCGGCTGGCGAGTGGACCATTGTGGTGACCTCCTCTGCCAATTTTTTTTGAAGTGAGCGCATATGGGGTGCTTCCTTATGCTGCGCTACCAATTGCTCAATATATTCCTGCCCCAAGAACGTAAAAATCTTTATGTACTTCTCCGCATCCTCATCCGAAGTGTTCAACCAATACTGATAAAATCGATACGGGGAAGTTCGGTGCGAATCCAGCCAGACATTACCCCCTTCTGTTTTCCCAAATTTAGTGCCATCTGCCTTGGTTATCAGAGGACATGTCAACGCAAACCCCTTTCCGCCCCCAATTCTTCGAATCAGCTCCGTACCTGTGGTGATGTTGCCCCATTGGTCACTTCCCCCCATTTGTAGACTACAGTTGTGGTTTTGGAATAGATAAAGAAAATCGTACCCCTGCACCAGCTGGTAGGTAAACTCGGTGAAGGACATCCCTTCCTTTGCATCAGCGGAAAGCCGTTTTTTGACCGAATCCTTGGCCATCATATAGTTGACCGTAATATGTTTGCCCACGTCCCTGATAAAATCCAGAAAAGAGAAGTCCTTCATCCAGTCGTAATTGTTCACAAGAACTGCTGCATTGGGTGCATCGCTGTCAAAATCCAAAAAACGGGACAATTGCGCCTTTATCGCTTCTTGATTGCGGCGCAGGGTTTTTTCATCCAATAGATTGCGTTCTGCAGACTTACCTGAAGGATCTCCTATCATTCCCGTAGCACCGCCTACTAGTGCAACAGGCTTGTGACCCGCCAACTGAAAATGTTTCAGCATCATTACGCCCACCAAATGTCCAATATGCAATGAATCCGCCGTTGGGTCAATTCCAACATAGGCCGCCTGCATTTTATCCATTAAATGTTCCTCCGTACCCGGCATAGCATCATGTACCATTCCCCGCCATTGCAGTTCCTGAACAAAGTTTGTTTTCATTTTCAATTGATTTGAATCGCTGCAAATATAAAATGAAGTTCCCAGTTCATTACGTAAATACACCGCAAAGAGGTACTTTAGTTGTATGATATTAGTCACAGGAGGAACCGGACTGATAGGTTCCCATTTGCTTTTCCAATTGGTACAACAGGAAAACCAGGTCAGGGCCCTTTACCGCAACGAAAAAAAGCAATCCAAGGTATTGGAGGTTTTTGGATTTTACACTGATGTGCCAGACCAATATTTCGACAAGATTGAGTGGGTAAAAGCAGATATTACCGACCTGCTTTCTTTAGAAACTGTTTTTAAAGGAATACGCGAAGTGTACCATTGTGCAGCACTTATATCTTTTGATCCCAAGGATTTGAACCAACTATTAAAGACAAATGTCGAAGGTACGGCCAATCTGGTCAACCTTAGTATTGCACATCAAGTGTCCAAGTTTTGCCATGTGAGTTCCATTGCTGCGCTGGGGTCTGGCAAAAAGGGACAAAAGATAGATGAGGATACCGAATGGAACGATACCGATGTTTCTGTTTATGGAATCTCTAAGTTTGAGTCCGAATTGGAAGTGTGGCGGGGTTCCCAGGAAGGTTTGGATGTTGTAATTGTTAATCCCGGAATTGTTTTGGGGCCTGGATTTTGGAACTCCGGCAGTGGGCTGCTGTTCAAAAGGGCGCGCAAAGGCGGACGCTATTTTTTTCCGGGCGGCACAGGTTTTGTGACCGTCAATGATGTTGTCCATGCGATGCTCAAATCCATGAAGTTCCATACAAGGAATGAGCGTTTTATCCTGGTAAATCAAAACTTGACATACGCGTCTGTTTTTAAAAATATGGCAGAAGCTTTAGGGGTTTCCCCTCCTACAGAACAAGTTCCGTTTTGGCTATTGGAAATGCTTTGGCGAATAGACTATATAAAACGTAATTTAGGTGGTACACGAAGGAAACTGACCCGAAACCTTGTAAAAGGGCTCTATCATTTTAATCAGTACGAAAATTCGAAATCCAAAACAATCCCGGGCTTTTCGTATGAAGTTTTGGAAAATGTTATAACCTTTTGCTGTTCCTTATTGAAAACTAAGAAGCCTCTTTAATATCTTTTCTGAGTTTTTTTAAAGAATCTGTCTTTGCTTCTTGTGCTTTTCGAACACTATCGTTTCGCTTTTGGTTATCTTCTTCAATAAATTTTCTTTTCTTTTCAATACGGGCTTCAACTTCCTCATAAATGGCTTGGTATTCCAAGGGTAACGATGCATAATACCTATCACTTTCCACAAATTGGGTACTGTCAATTTGATATTTTCGGAAAAGAAAGTCCATAATCTCTACATTTTTTTGTTCCAAGACATCGGAGTATGAGGTTTTAGCCGCATTCAGAAGCGCTAGGTCGTGTAATATATCTGTCATTTTTTCCTTGGAAATCAAATTTCGGGGGGGCTCAACCACCTTTTCCCCGCAGCTCAAGGCGATAACGAACAAAAATAAAAAAAGCGAAATTCGTGTTTTCTTCATCGATCAAATGTCAGTCTTTTGGCGTTTTTCTTTTCAGAAAAAATACCGTTTTCATAAGCTAAATGCCCGTTGATAAATGTTCGCATTACCTTTGAACTAAAAGTGAGCCCCTCAAACGGGGACCATTGGCACTTGTAAAGAATATTGGAACGTTCAACTTTTTGGGGAACATTGGAACGTATTTGTACCAAATCGGCATAATACCCTTCGCGAATAAAGCCCCTTCGGTCCAAATCAAATAGTTTCGCAGGGTTATGGCACATTTTTTCCACCATTTTTTCTTTGGTGATTTTCCCTTCCTTTTCCTTTTCCAACATGGCCAATAAGGCATGTTGTACTAAAGGTCCTCCCGAAGGACATCTTGTGTATGGATTTTCCTTCTCTTCACGGGTATGAGGGGCGTGGTCCGTGGCAATAACATCAATTCGGTCATCCAGAAGGGCCTCCCAGAGCAAGTCTCTGTCCTTAACTGACTTTACTGCTGGATTCCATTTTATGAATGCACCTTTTTTTTTGTAATCCTCGTCTGAAAACCAGAGATGGTGAATGCAAACCTCAGCGGTAATTTTCTTTTCTTCCAGAGGTATACTATTGGTAAACAAATCGGTCTCTATCCCTGTCGACAAATGGAAGACATGTAATCTGGCGCCCGTTTTTTTTGCTAGAGCAATCGCTTTTGAAGAGGATAAATAACAGGCTTCCTCACTCCTTATAACAGGATGAAGGCGCATGGGAATCCGCTCTCCATACTCTAGTCTATACTTTTCTAAATTTGCTTTGATGGTACCCTCATCTTCACAATGGGTGGAAATCACCATTTCGGTATTGCTAAAGATTTGCTCCAAGACCTTTTCATCATCGACCAACATATTTCCCGTGGATGAACCTAGGAACAGCTTAACCCCGGAACACGCGTTTTTGTCCAGCCGCTTTAATTCTTCGAGATTGGTATTGGTTCCCCCGAAAAGAAATGAATAATTTGCCCAAGCATCGTTTCGGGCCACGGCAAATTTAGCTTCCAGCTTTTCAATCGTAGTGGTTTGCGGGTCGGTATTGGGCTGCTCCATAAAACTGGTGATACCACCTGCAATGGCAGCTCTACTTTCAGTGGCAATGGTACCTTTATGGGTAAGGCCGGGTTCCCTAAAGTGTACTTGGTCGTCGATAATACCGGGCAGAAGATAATCTCCACCACATTCGATTACCTTGGCAGTAGTTTCTGAAATATCACCGTCTATCCGTTCTATAAAATCACCTTTTATAAGTACATCGGCCTCAAAACGCTTCCCTTCATTGATTACCGTTGCATTTTTAAGTAAGGTTTTCTGCATATTTAAAAACTTTTTCCAAGAAAACTACTTCTAAGCTTCATGGTTATGACTCCAAAAATAGCTTCTCGGATGATTTTGGAGTTCATTTTGGATTTTCCATGAATTCTATCCGTAAAAATAATGGATACTTCCTCGATTTTAAATCCTTTCAGGTACGCTCTATACTTCATTTCAATTTGAAAGGCGTATCCAATAAACCGAATGCGGTCTAAATCTATTGCTTCCAACACCTTGCGACGGTAGCAGATAAACCCGGCTGTGGGATCATGCACTTTCATACCTGTTATTACCTTAACATAAAAAGACGCTCCATACGAAAGTAGAATCCTGAACAAGGGCCAATTCACCACATTGACCCCTTTTTTGTATCGCGAACCCACGGCAACATCAGCTTCATTCAAACAGGCCCGATGCAATCGCAACAGATCAGCAGGTCGATGCGAAAAGTCTGCATCCATTTCAAAAATATAATCATAATCCCTTTCCAAAGCCCAGGTAAATCCATGAATGTACGCCGTACCCAATCCCGATTTCTCTTTGCGTACTTCCAAAAAAAGGCGGTCCGGGAATTCGGTTTTTAAAGTTTTTACATTTTCGGCGGTTCCATCCGGGGAATTATCGTCAACAACCAAAACATGGAATTCTTTTTTCAGGTCAAAAACCGTTCTAATAATGGCCTCTATGTTTTCAATTTCGTTAAAAGTAGGTATGATGACCAATCCGTCTGCCATTACTTTTCAGCTTAAGCCCCAAAAATAATACTTTGAATTTTGTCGTTCCTTGGAATTGATCATCCAATGCAATGCTTCAATATTTGTACCTTTGAGCGGCTTAAAAAGATTTTGATGACCCTACGGTTTCCTCCCCGCTTTCTTCTCTTACTTTCCCTGCTTTTTGTCCTTAATCTTGTTCAAAGCTACTTCACGGAACTTATCTATGACGAGGCCTACTATTGGTATTATGCCCAAAACCTAAGTTGGGGCTATTTTGATCATCCGCCTATGGTCGCATTTCTGATTAAAATCGGCAGTTATTTGTTTCCAGCTGAATTGGGCGTTCGTTTTATGAGCTGCCTACTTTCTATAGGTACCTATTGCATAATTTGGTTGATGGTTGACCATCCAAAAAAAAACGAATCTGTTGGACTTTTCTTTTTGTTGTTGTTTTCCATGACCTTAATGAACGCCTATGGTTTTTTTACACTTCCTGATACTCCGCTTTTATTTTTTACGGCTCTCTTTTTATGGCTCTACAAACGCTTCTTAAAAACACCATCTTATGGCCTGGCCGTAGGGATTGGATTGGCAATGGCCGCGTTGATGTACAGTAAATACCATGCATTCTTGGTAATTCTATTCGTCTTTTTGTCAAATGTAAACCTAGTTCGTGACCCTAGGGCCTGGTTGGCCGTTGGAATTGCCTTGCTGTCTTATTCGCCTCATTTGATATGGTTGTACGAACAGGACTTCGTCTCCATTAAGTTCCATATTTCCGAACGCCCCAATCAGGCCTACTCTTTTTCCAAATTTACCTTGGGGTACTTGGTAAACTTGGTCGCCATTTTTGGATTGTTGTTCTTTTGGGTGTACAAGGCATTGTTCCGGACAAAAACGACAGGACTTTTCAGCAAAGCGCTCAAATTTTTGTCCTATGGTGTTCTTCTCTTTTTCTTTATTTCGAGTTTTAACCGGAGGGTACAGACCCAGTGGATCATAATCATTTCTGTTCCCATGGCCATAATAACCTTCAATTACCTGTTGGAACACGCCCATTCGAGAAAATGGGCCTATCGCGCAGGATTGGTCAGTCTTGTTATACTGCTGTACGCTAGGATATGGTTGGTACATCAACCGTTGATTCCCATCTTGTTTGAAGCCCATGGAAATACCGCTTGGGTAAATGATTTGAGCAAAAAAGCCAATGGAGTGCCTGTCGTTTTTGAAAATTCATACCGCAGAGCCGCCATGTATGCCTTTTACTCGGGAAACCCTAGTTTTACACTCAATAACCACATGTACCGAAAAAATCAATATTCCATCGACCAATCCGAGGAAAGGATGCGAAATAAGAAAATCCTGTACGTCACCAAGTATACCAAAAGTGGCGATATAGAATACCTACATCCTGACGGAAAGACCCGTATTTACGGATCATTCATTGACGATTTCGAATCCTTTAGAAAATTAAAAGGTATTGTGGACACGACCGGGAGGGATAATCATTATCAACTTAAAATCTACAATCCTTATGATTTTGAAATTCCCTTACAAAAACTTTCTTTTTATGTTGCGTTTTCCAATGCTTATAAACAGGTGAAAGATTTAAAACCCATTCAGGTAGAAGCGATACGACCGGAAAAACAAGTAATTTCTGCCAAGGATACGGTCCGTTTTCGTTTTGAATTGCCCAAATCCAATATGGAAAATCCGATTTTTTTCAGGGTGGGGATTTCCGAAAATGGACTGCTGCCAGGATTGAATGGAAACCCCTTTAAACTCAATTTATGAACCCAATATCCAAAACAGTGGATTCTTTGGATTGGATGACCTTGGCTTTGGTCATAAGCCTTTTCATACTCACTTTGGGCAAGTACCTGTTTGAAAACAAGTTCTTTATTTTTTTGATTTTGCCCTTCAACAATAAGTATATGGTCCTATCCAGTAAAAAGGGGCGCTTGTTGAACTGGTTCCATATTTTGATAACACAGTTTCAGATTATCAATTTCTCATTGTTTCTCTTCTTAATCCAGGGAACATGGGGTGATTTAAGCACACAGCATATCAGATATCCATTCCTTTTCATATATGCCGGCGTTCTTTTCTTTCAGTTACTAAAAATATTGCTCCAATTTTTAAAGGGGTTTACCTTCAATACTCAAGAATTGGTCCTTGATATGATATATAGCAAAACCACCTATCTTAACTACAGCAGCTTGGTCGTGTTTTTGGGAAACGTACTTTTGATATATGTGTTAAAGGATTCAAAGACTGTAATTTACATAGTAATCTCCTTAATTATTTTTATAAATGCCATCGGACTGGGCAAACTGCTGAAGAACCATCAAAAAGCGGTGGTTTATTATTTGTTTTATTTTATTTTGTACCTTTGCACACTCGAAATTGCTCCCTTAGTCGTAATTGGAAGCTATCTAAAAGGTTGATGATCTTATGAAAGTAAAAACAATTTTGGTTTCCCAACCAGAACCCAAAATCGAAAATTCCCCTTACTCGCGATTAATTGAAAAAGAAAAAGTAAAGGTAGACTTTAGGCCTTTTATACATGTTGAAGGTGTGCAGGCCAAAATAGTAAGACAGCAGAAAATTGATTTGAACAATTTTACCGCTATCATTCTTACCAGTAGAAATTCTGTAGATCATTTCTTCCGAATCGCTGAAGAAATGCGTTTTAAGGTCCCGGATTCAATGAAGTATTTTTGCCAATCCGAGGCGGTTGCCTATTATCTTCAAAAATATGTGGTTTACAGAAAACGAAAGATTTATGTAGGTAAAAGGACTTTTAACGAGTTGGTCCCGCTGATAAAAAAATACAAGGATGAAAAATTCCTTCTTCCTTCTTCCGACACCTTAAAATCAGCAATACCTGAAGCTTTGGACGAGCTTAAAGTAGATTGGAAACGTGGTGTGTTTTACAAAACGGTAATCAGTGATTTATCCGACCTTCGAAATGTATATTACGATGTCTTGGTATTCTTTAGTCCTTCTGGAATCGAATCTTTGTTAAAGAACTTCCCAGACTTCGAACAAAACAACACGCGAATTGCCGTTTTTGGAAATAGTACCGTCAAAGCGGCCACTGATGCGGGCCTTCGCATAGACATTAAAGCGCCTACCCCTGAAACGCCTTCAATGACCATGGCACTTCAGAAATATATCACCAGCGTGAACAAGTAATCCAAATACAGGATTTGAATAAAAAAGGCCCGCTATAAAGCGGGCCTTTTTGCTTAGAGCGCATAGCGCTGGGGGCCTCCCCTACGTATCTCTTCATTGGCATAGGATTCAAATTTCTTGAAATTCTCCCGAAAGGCATTGGTCAGTTTAAATGCCATTTTATAATACGCATCATCATTGTTCCATGTTGTCCTTGGGCTTAAAACATCCGTAGGTACTCCGGGACATTCTCGTGGTTGCGCGACTCCAAAAACAGAATGTATATGATATTTATCATAGGAATACAGCCCCAATTCCCCGCTTATCGCAGCGCTTATCATGGCGCGGGTATACTTCAATTTCATACGTGTTCCCACACCATAGGGGCCACCAGTCCAACCGGTATTTATCAACCAGACATCTACACCGGAAGCAATCATTTTCTTACTCAACATTTCTGCATATTTGGCGGGATGCAAGGGCATAAAAGGCGCTCCAAAACATGCAGAAAAAGAAGGTTGTGGTTCCACTACCCCCGCTTCCGTACCGGCAACTTTCGCCGTGTAGCCCGATATAAAATGGTACGCAGCTTGGGCAGGGGTCAATTTTGATATGGGAGGAATAACCCCAAAAGCATCTGCCGTTAAAAAGAAAATGTTCTTTACATTCTGTCCTATGGAAGGTTGTTGTATGTTCTCAATATGATGGATGGGATAGCTGACCCGTGTATTCTGGGTAATGGACGTATCTGCATAATCCACAACGCCATTTCCGTCCATAATCACATTTTCCAAAATAGCCCCCTTTTTGATGGCCCCATATATTTCTGGTTCATTTTCTTTGGATAAATCAATGACCTTGGCATAGCAACCACCTTCAAAATTGAAGACGGTATTGTCCGCGGTCCATCCATGCTCATCGTCACCTATCAATTTTCTGTTTGGGTCTGTGGAGAGCGTAGTTTTCCCCGTTCCCGAAAGACCGAAGAAAAGCGCTGTATCGCCGTCCTTCCCAATGTTGGCGGAACAGTGCATGGGCAAAGTATTCTTGTAGACAGGTAGAATAAAGTTGAGGGCAGAAAATATCCCCTTTTTTATTTCACCCGTATACCCTGTACCGCCTATAAGTGCAATTTTTTTGGTAAAATTCAAGATGGCAAAATTGTGCTGCCTCGTACCATCTTCCTTGGCATCCGCGAGAAAACCCGGAGCGTTCAATATGGTCCACTCAGGTTCAAAGGTTTGTAACTCCACCGCGGTGGGGCGCAAGAACATATTGTAAGCGAACATATTGGACCAAGGGTACTCATTGATTACCCTAATGTTCAATCGGTAGGAACTTTCGGCGCAGGCATAACAGTCCCTGACAAAAAGTTCCCGCTGGTCCAAATAATCCACAACTTTGCCGTAGAGCTTATCAAAAGCATCGCCAGTAAAAGGCATGTTAATATCGCCCCACCAAATTTTATCTTGGGTTATCTTGTCTTTAACAATAAATCGGTCCATAGGGGATCTGCCCGTAAACTCCCCGGTATTTACGGCCAACGCTCCGGAGGAAGCTTGTTTTCCAAGTGCTTTGTCCAAGGTAATCGAATGAAGCGATTCAGGCGAGAGTTGATAGTTCAATTTGCTTTGGTGAATGCCATGCTCTTTTAACGAAATCGATTTCGTTATCGAGTTGTCAGAAGCCATTGTTTTGTTTTTTAAGTTGGGACAAAACTAGAAAATTCTATACGGTAGTCGCTATATTCCAACCGTTATTTTACTGATTTTTGGGTCAAAATATGGTATCCTAAAAAAACCCAGCCTGAAATTAGCAAAAGACCGCCTAGCGGAGTCACTGGACCCAGAAAACTGAGGTTCATGGACCATACCTTTCCCATCACCAATAGATAAATGGTGCCCGAGAAAAAAATCAATCCGACCCAGATAATCCAAAACAATATTTTTTGCGCGGTTCTTGCCAATCCATCCCATATCCCCATAAAAAGAAAGAAAAAAGCATGGTACATTTGGTAACATACACCTGTTTCAAAAGAATCCACCGCGTCCAAATCAGCAATTTTTTCCAAACCATGGGCAGCATAAGCACCCAAGATTATCCCAAGGAGGCCCAGTAGCGCTCCGCTCATTAAAAATGTTCTTTTCATAACTTTTTAATCATCATATTTTATAAATACAACATTTTGATACCTTCGTTCTTGTCAAAGCAAAAATAATTAAAAGCTATGTCCCGAAAGATTTTGGTTTTTGGAGCAGGAAAATCCACTGCCTATTTGTTGGACCATATTTTAGAAAAATCCAAAGCAGAACAACTGCATTTGATACTTGCTGATATCAATCCAGATGGGGTGGCGCCAAGGATTGCTTCCCATCCGAATTGTAGTCTTGTCCACATGGACATTTTTGAAGATAAAAAAAGGGAAAGTGCCATACGGGAAGCATCTATTGTCGTTTCCATGTTACCTCCCAAACTCCATACTAAAATTGCAATGGATTGCTTAAAGTTAAAAAAGCATTTGGTTACCGCATCCTACAGCAATGATACCATCCAGAAATTGGAAAAAGAGGTAAAGAATAGTGGATTGGTCTTTATGAACGAGATGGGCCTTGACCCGGGCATAGATCATATGAGTGCAATGGAGATTATAGATAAAATCCGGGGTGATGGTGGCAAAATGCTCCTTTTTGAGTCGTTTACCGGGGGGCTTGTAGCACCAAAAAACGATTCCAATCTCTGGAATTACAAATTTACCTGGAATCCAAGAAATGTGGTCCTTGCAGGGCAGGGGGGCGCTGCCAAATTCATTCAAGAGGGCACGTACAAATATATTCCCTACCAAAAGTTATTTCGCAGGACAGAGTTTTTAGAGGTGGAGGGGCATGGAACTTTTGAGGCATACGCCAACCGGGATTCCTTAAAATATCGAGAAGCCTATGGTCTACAGGATGCACTGACACTTTACAGGGGTACCATGAGAAGGGTGGGTTTCTCAAAAGCTTGGCAGATGTTCGTCATGCTCGGTATGACGGATGACAGTTACACTATCAAAAATTCCCAAGGAATGTCCTACAGGGAATTTGTCAACTCCTTTTTGCCTTATTCGCCAACGGACGCTGTGGAACTGAAACTCCGGCATTATCTTAAAATTGATCAAGACGACATTCGGTGGGGCAAGCTACTGGAACTCGATTTATTCAACGCTACCAAAAAAATTCCTTTGAAAAATGCCTCTCCTGCGCAAATCCTGCAATACATCCTTGAAGATAGTTGGACACTTGAGGCCGATGAACAGGATATGATTGTGATGTACCATAAATTCGGGTTTGAGCAAAATGGAAAAAAGCAACAAATTGATGCCAACATGGTGGTTATCGGTGAAAATAAAAGTCATACCGCAATGGCAAAGACTGTTGGATTGCCCGTGGCGATGGCGACTCTCCTCATTTTGAATGGAAAAATCAAAACACCCGGGGTACAAATACCTATACAGAAAGAAGTATATGAACCTATTCTCAACGAACTAAAACATCATGGGATTGTTTTCAACACCTACGAGGTACCCTATTTGGGATACAATCCCGACTCCATCGCGATTTAAATATTTACCTTTTGTAGGTATCTTTAGCTACAAATTGAGTCATTTATATGAAATCCAGTAACAATTCAGTTAAAATTGATGGGATTGATAAAAAAATCCTAAGGTACCTAATGGAGGATGCGCGTAAACCGATTTTGGAAATTGCCAGAAATATCGGAATATCAGGTGCAGCGATTCACCAACGACTTCGCAAATTGGAAAGTTCAAAATTGCTGTCCGGGTCTAAATTCATAATAAACCCCAAAGCCCTAGGGTACACCACGATGGCTTACATTGGTATTTTTTTGGACAAGGCCATGGCCAATCCCAGAGCCGTTAAGGAGCTTGAAAAAATTCCTGAAGTACTGGAGTGCCATTACACTACTGGGAATTGGTCCATTTTAATCAAAGTACTCTGTAAGGATAACGAACATCTCATGATGGTCCTCAATAAAAAAATACAGCAAATTGAAGGCGTGTCCCGAACGGAGACCTTTATTTCATTGAACCAGCAAATAGACCGTCAAATCTCGATTTAGGTTTTTTCGTATACCGCATTGGAAGCAATTTCCCGATTGTTTTCCAAATCGTTTTTAACACTGTCAAGTTTCATCGCTATCGTGGAAAGTGCAACTCTTCCGAGAGGTAATCGGATTGAGGGATTATTTGAGTTGACCAAATTCACAATCGCGTGTGCCGCTTTTTTGGGGTCACCTTCCTGTTTTCCATCAACTGATTTTAGTTTCGTTCTAAAGGCACCCGCTGTCTCCGCATAATCTGGAATGGTTTTTTTGGCTTCCTGTAAACCAGAAGCCGCAAATTTGGTTCGGAACGGACCAGGTTCCACCAAGGAAACCCGTATTCCCAATGGACGCACCTCCTGTTCCAAAGCTTCACTGAATCCTTCCAGAGCAAACTTGCTGGCGTTGTAAATACCAAATCCGGCGAACGCTTTTAATCCACCATGCGAGGAGATTTGGACAATATGACCGCTGGATTTCTCCCTAAGCATAGGCAAGACCTCTTGGGTAAGCTTTAACGCACCAAAAAAGTTAGCTTCGAAAACTTGTCGTACTTCCTCCATGCTACTCTCTTCAACAGCCCCTATAAATCCGACCCCGGCATTGTTTACCAAAACATCAACCCCAGTAAAATCCCGCCTGATACTTTGCGTCATGTTCTCGATGGCCCTGTGGTCCTTTATATCCAATAGGTAGGCGAAACCTTTTCCAGAATAGGATAGGTTAAATTTTGTTACTTGTTGCGCTTTTCGAAACGTACCGATCACAAAATCTCCAGATTCGATTACCATTTCCGCCAGCGCTTTTCCCAGACCGCTGGATATTCCCGTTATCAACCAAATTCTTTTCTCCATCTTTATACTTTTACAAGTTTGAAAAGGTCGTTTTTAAGCCAAAAACCGATAATCAAAAATACTGTGCTCGGTATAATCCAGATACCGTTGCCGATAAAATCATGTGCTATATGAAACGAAACTATGTTGAACACCACAGGCGACAGAATCAGCCATCCCAGCAAACGTACCTTGGGAAACATCAGTAAAACACCGCCAATAATTTCAGCCATAGCGACAACCTTAAATAGATAGGTGGTGAACATGCTTCCAAGAAAACGCTGCGCTGTAGGGTCCATGGGAGGTTCCACAGGAATAAATCCCAAAAACTTGTTAAGTCCAAAAACCACCATTACCAGAGCCAATACGCCAAAGGAAACCTTTTGAAATACACTTTTCATTTTGTTGTTAATTTAAAATTGACAGACCAAAATTCAGTACAAAAAGGTGTTTTTAAAATGAACTATATTAGGAAATCTTCTTGAACTGGTTTAAGATTCCATTCGAATTCCTTTACGTATTTTACTCAAAAACTCGGGGGTCATGCCCAAGTAAGAGGCAATAATACGTTGGGGCACCCGGCAGGCAATTCCCGGATACATTCCCATAAACTCCAAATAACGCTCTTCAGCGGTCATGCTCAAGCTGGACAGGGCCCGGTTTCTGGAATAGGCAAATGCTTTTTCCGTGGTGACCCTAAAGTATTCGCTCAAGGCGTGAATTTCGGAACAAAGAGGCTCTATATCCTCATACTTTAATTGAAGTATCATAGCATCTTCCAGCGCTTCTACGAAAAGGGTTGCTGGAGTTCGCGTGATGTAGCTATAGAAATCACTCACAAACCAGTCCTCTACGGCAATTTGAACGGTATGCTCTTTTCCATCCTTGTCCAGAAGAAAGGATTGAAACGCCCCTTTGACAATATAATTTCTATAAAGACTGACATATCCAGGCTGATCAATGAATTGGCGTTTCTTGATTCGAACTGGGCGAATCACGGCAGTAAGCTGTTGTTTTTCGGCTGCGGTCAACGAAACGTAGCGCTCAATGTTATCTAATAGACCTTGGTATTCTTCGACTGCCATACGCTGACTCTCTCTTTCGAAAAATACAATAAAAAACCTGTTCAGATCTTTCGGAACAGGTTTTTATGCGTTGTACGAATTTAGGAAGACTTAATCCCGTCCTCCAAAGACCGCCCACGCCCAATAGAGCAAGGAAGCCAAGGCCCCCAAAGCGGCTACCAAGTAGGTCCTGGCGGCCCATTTCAAAGCATCTTCGGCCCCTGAATATTCTTGCTGGGTCACCATATTTTTTTGCTGCAACCATACCAAGGCCCTTTTGCTCGCATCATACTCAACCGGCAAGGTTACAAAACTGAACAGGGTTGCGAAACCCATCATAATCAAACCTGCAATTGCCACATAGAATCCGATACCTCCCAGAGCGTTGGTGGCCATCAGTGCAATTCCCCCGAAAACAATCCACGTGGACATTCCTGAAGTAACACTCACTACTGGTACCAATTTTGAACGCATGGTCAACCATTCGTAGGCCTGAGCATGTTGTACGGCATGGCCCACCTCGTGTGCTGCAACGGCCGCAGCGGCTGCATTACGTTGGCTGTAAACAGCTTCACTTAAATTTACGGTTTTGTTTTTTGGATTATAGTGGTCGGTCAACATTCCAGCAGTGGAAATCACCTTTACATCACGAATCCCATGGTCATCCAACATTTTTTGGGCAATTTCCGCACCACTCATACCATTGCGCAAATGCACTTTGGAATATTTCTTGAACTTACTTTTTAATTGGTTGCTCACGAACCAGCTGACCAGCGCAATTCCTCCAATTAATATATAATACGTCATCATGGCTTTTACGTTTTTATTGTCTTAAAGATACCAACTTAAACGCAAAAACCCCGCCAAGCTATGACAGGGATTATTTTACTGACAAAATGTGTTCTAGACCAAAGCGGTTTGGAAGTTGAAAGCTTCAGTAATTTCTTTGTACACTATTTCTCCATCTACAATATTGAGGCCTTTGGATAAAGACATATCCAAATTGCATGCGCTGCGCCACCCCATATTGGCCAGTTTGAGCACGTAGGGCAATGTTACGTTGGTCAAGGCAACAGTAGACGTATAAGGAACTGCCCCGGGCATGTTGGCCACACAGTAATGTACCACATCATCTATGATGTAAACGGGGTCCTCATGTGTAGTGGGCTTGGTGGTTTCCATACAACCACCTTGATCTACGGCCACATCTACAATGACCGTTCCCGGGCGCATTTCCCGAAGCATGTCCTTTGAGACCAGTTTCGGAGCTTTTGCCCCTTTTATCAAAACGCCACCGATAATCAGGTCGTGTGTTTTTATGTGTTTTCTGATATTGAACTCATTGGAAAATTCAGTAACTACATGACTTGGCATGACATCATTTACGTACCGGAGCCGCTTCATGTTCACATCTAAAATGGTAACATGCGCTCCTAAACCAGCTGCCATTTTAGCAGCTTGTATACCGACGGTACCCGCGCCAAGTACCAAGACTTTACCAGGAGCTACGCCAGGGACCCCTCCTAAAAGTACTCCCCTACCTTTTTTAGGTTTTTCTAGATATTTGGCTCCTTGCTGAATGGCCATTCGTCCTGCTACCTCAGACATTGGGGTCAGCAGCGGCAGTGTGCCATCTTTATCTTCCACAGTTTCATACGCGATACAGGTTGCCCCACTGTCCATCATGGCCTTAGTAAGTGACTCGCTTGATGCAAAATGAAAATAGGTAAATACGATTTGCCCTTTTCGTACCAGGGGATATTCTTCAGCAATCGGTTCTTTCACCTTAACGATCATTTCACTGATCTCATACACTTCCTGAATGGTTTCCAGAATAGTAGCACCCACTTCTTGGTAGTCTTTATCAAAAAATCCACTTCCTTCACCAGCCCCGGACTGCACATAAACGGTATGTTTGTTTTTAACCAATTCAAAAACGCCAGCAGGGGTCATTCCTACTCGACTTTCGTTATTCTTGATTTCCTTGGGTACACCTACAATCATTTTTATGTTTTTACGATGACGTTTCAAAGGTGTTATAAAAAAAAGATTTAAAAAAGGAAATATCGATGAAATACAGGGGTATATCGATAAAAAATACTAATTTTTTAAATATACCCTTAAAAATTGAGGGGGTGTATTTCCAAAAAATACTAAAAACAACAAGTTACACTATATTTTTAAGGGGTCATTGATACTTTAGTTTCAATATCAACATCAACACTGCCAAAAGAGATGTGATACTATTGGCCAGTATGACGGACATACTCTGAATGTTGATACCATAGACCAACCAAAGCAGGGTACCAACTAGTAAAACGGTGTACATGGTCAATGATACGTCTTTCGTTGATTTGTTTTTGAAAGCCTTGTACACTTGAGGCACAAATGAAGAGGTAGTTAGGGTGGCCGCGACCAGCCCAACAATTTCAATACTTTCCATCGCGTACTATTTATATATTCAAAAGGTGTATCTCCCTCAGGCAAAAAACTGCCCTGATGTTATGCAACCGGCGTTGTTAACCCACGATATTGACGATTTTTCCAGGAACTACAATTACCTTTTTAGGTTCACGCCCTTGTAGTTGTGCCTTGGTCTTTTCATGGGCAATTACCGCTGCTTCTATTTCATCCTTGCCCATATCCATTGGCAATTCCAGTTTGAATCGAAGTTTTCCATTAAAGGAAATAGGATATTCCTTGATACTTTCCACCAAATATTTTGCTTCAAACTTAGGGAACGGGGCATTGGCCATGGATTCAGAATTACCCAAATGCTGCCAAAGTTCTTCAGCAATATGGGGCGCATAAGGAGATACTAAAATAGCCAAGGGGTTTAGAATCGATTTGCTAGTACACTTTTGTGAAGTCAACTCATTGACGCAAATCATAAAGGTGGAGACCGAGGTATTGAACGAAAAGTTTTCAATATCCTCTTCTACTTTTTTAATGGTTTTGTGAAGCGTCTTGAGATTTTCGGAAGTAGGTTCCGCTTCAACTACACCCATGGACCCATCGATAAATGGAGTATACAATTTCCAGAGTTTTTTCAAAAAGGAATGAACTCCGGTAATCCCTGCTGTGTTCCAAGGTTTGGATTGCTCCAAGGGTCCAAGAAACATTTCATACAAGCGAAGAGAATCCGCTCCGTATTCTTCACAAATGGCATCCGGATTGACTACGTTGTATTTGGATTTGGACATTTTTTCAACCTCACGGCCTACAATATATCTTCCATTCTCTAAAACAAACTCAGTATCCTTATAATCAGGTTGCCATTCTTTGAAGGCTTCAATGTCCAATTCATCGGAAGCATTTACCAAAGAAACATCTGCATGAACAGGAATCACATTCTTTTTCTGTGTTAGGCCTTTGGAGTAAATCCTATTTGAATCCAAATCCTTGTAAACAAAAGCACTTGTGCCCGTTATCATCCCCTGGTTAATCAACTTTTGGGCAAACTCATCTTTAGGAGTTATCCCTTTATCGAACAAAAACTTTTGCCAGAAACGGGAGTACAACAAGTGGCCCGTGGCATGCTCGCTACCTCCGATATAAAGGTCTACATCCTGCCAATATGAGATGGCCTCCTTAGAATAAATGGCTTCGTTGTTATGGGGGTCCATATAACGATTAAAATATTGGGAACTACCGGCCCAACCAGGCATGGTGTTCAACTCTAGTGGAAAAACTGTTGTGTCATTTACCAATTGATTATCGACCACTTTACATTGTTCGGTATCCCATGCCCAATGGTTCGCATTGCCCAAAGGGGGTTCCCCGGTCTCGGTAGGCAAATACTTTTCTACATCGGGAAGTTCTAAGGGCAAATGTTCCAAATCTATCATTTGCGGCATACCATTTACATAATACACGGGAAATGGTTCTCCCCAATAGCGCTGTCTGCTGAAGACCGCATCTCGGAGTCGATAGTTGATTTTGCCTTGACCTTGTCCCAGTTTTTCCAGTTCAAGAATTGCCTTCCCAGTGGCTTCTTTGTAAGATAACCCATTCAAAAAATCAGAATTCGCAATGGTGGTATTGGTTTTATCTACAAAGGCTTCTTCAGAAATATCTATCCCTGCAAAAATATTGGGAATGGGGATATTGTAGTGCTTCGCGAAATCATAATCGCGCTGATCTCCACAAGGAACTGCCATGACCGCCCCAGTTCCATAGCTGGCCAAAACATAATCCCCTATCCATATCGGGACGGGTTCTTTTGTAAAGGGATGTTCCGCATACGCTCCCGTAAACACTCCGGAAATGGTTTTGACATCCGCCATTCTGTCCCTTTCAGAGCGTTTGGCCGTAGCCTCAATATAAGCATCCACCGCAGCTTTTTGACTGGAGGTCGTGATTTTGGCCACCAAGTCGTGCTCTGGAGCCAAAGTCATGAAGCTCACCCCAAAAATGGTATCGGGTCTGGTAGTGAAAACTTCAATTTGATTGGGCTCGCCTTCAGTATCCGAAATGACATTAAATGTTACGGAAGCTCCCTCAGAGCGACCTATCCAATTTATCTGCGAATCTTTTAAAGGTTGCGGCCAATCAATCGTATCCAGACCGTCCAAGAGGCGCTGGGCATAGGCCGTGATTCGCATGCTCCATTGGGTCATCTTTTTACGGATGACAGGATGGCCCCCGCGTTCGGAAACTCCATTTACAATCTCGTCATTCGCCAAAACCGTCCCAAGTTCTGGACACCAGTTTACCTCAGTATCTGCCAAATACGTGAGTCTGTATTTTAAAAGGATTTCTTGTTTGGTCTTTTCGGAAAACCGGGACCAATCTGAGGCGCTGAAAATCGGTGTGTCGTCGTCACAAGCCGCATCAACTTCAATATTACCTTCCTTTTCAAAATTGGAAACCAAGGTCGCGATATCCTCCGCGCTATCCGACGACTTGTTATACCAGGAATGGAACAACTGGATGAACACCCACTGGGTCCATTTGTAGTATTTAGGGTCAGATGTGCGCACTTCCCTGCTCCAATCAAACGAAAACCCCAATTGGTCCAGCTGTTCCCTATACCTTTTAATATTGGTCTCAGTGGTTATTGCAGGATGTTGTCCTGTTTGAATGGCATATTGTTCGGCCGGTAGTCCAAAAGAATCGTACCCCATGGGATGAAGCACGTTGAAACCCTTATGCCTTTTGAAGCGGGCGTAGATATCCCCGGCGATGTATCCTAAAGGATGGCCTACGTGCAATCCGGCACCTGAAGGATAAGGAAACATGGAAAGCACATAGAATTTTGGCATATCCAAACCATTTGCCGACTTGAACGTCTCATTTTCTGCCCAATATTTTTGCCATTTGGCCTCAATTTCCCTGAAATTGTAGTTCATGGTACTCACATCTGTTTTGCAGCCTCAAAAATAGCTTTAATCCCTTAATTACAATTTACTTTTCTATTTTTACATATTGATTTTCCCGTATGAGCCAATATATTGAACGATACCAGCGCCGGCGCCTGATTTCATCCTATTTTTCCGTGGTGTTGAGTATAGCTTTGGTACTCTTCTTACTGGGGATTTTAGGTCTTCTGGTGCTTAATACCAAGAAATTGGCCGACCATTTCAAAGAACAGATTACCATTTCCATTTTTTTGAAGGATAATGCCAAGACCGTTGAAATAGAACAGCTCCAAAAAAGTTTGGCACTAGCCGAATACACCAAATCAGCCAACTACGTTTCCAAAGAGGATGCCGCGGAACAGTATAGTGAAGATATAGGAGAGAATTTTGTGGAATTTTTAGGATATAACCCGCTAAAAAACGCTATTGATGTCAATTTGAAAGCTGATTTTGTATCTCCTGTCCAGATTTCAGAGATTGCAGAGGATATTACTTCCAAAACCTATGTTGACGAAGTAAGCTATGATCAACCCCTGATTTCCTTATTGAACGACAATGTAAAGCGAATCAGTCTTTGGATTTTGGTCGCTAGTGGTATCTTTACGTTTATCTCTGTATTGCTCATCAATAGTTCGATACGTCTCTCTATTTACTCCAAACGTTTTATCATCAAAACCATGCAGATGGTTGGCGCGACCAAAAAATTTATTAGAAAACCCTTTGTCTGGACCAACATCAAGTTGGGCATCTTAGGAGGATTATTGGCCTTGATGGCCCTGGCCATTGTGTTGTATTATGTAAACGCCAACTTCCCGGGGCTCAATCTTTTCCAGGACATTATGGTCATTGTAATACTATTTGTCTCGGTATTTGGGCTGGGAATACTTATTTCTTGGTTGAGCACTCATATTGCCACGCAACGTTTCTTGAATTTGAGGACAGACGATCTTTATTATTAACTTTACAGCATGAGTAAGAAAAATACGAAGGAAAACCGACCAACCAAGGAATTTGTTTTTCAAAAACGAAACTATCTTTTTCTTTTCATTGGATTGGCCTGCATTGCACTGGGGTTTATTTTGATGAGTGGTGGTGGAAGCAATGACCCCAATGTTTTCAACCCGGATATTTATAGTTTTAGAAGAATACGTTTGGCTCCTACCCTGGTCCTCATCGGATTGGGCATACAGGTGTACGCCATTTTGTTGAATCCTCACAAAAAGAAAAAGTAACTTGGATATTATTGACGCGATAATCCTTGGGATAATTCAAGGATTGACCGAGTTTCTGCCGGTATCTTCCAGTGGGCACCTGGAGTTGGGAAAAGCTATTTTAGGTGCGGACGCCTTGCCTGAAGAAAGCCTTTTGTTCACCGTTATTCTTCACTTTGCAACAGCATTGAGCACAATTATCGTTTTTCGAAAAGACGTTATTGAAATCTTTAAGGGATTGTTTCAATTTCAATGGAATGAAGAGACCCAATTCGCATTAAAAATCATTGTTTCCATGATTCCCGCAGCCTTAGTAGGATTCTTTCTGGAGGATTTTCTGGAGGTCTTTTTTGATGGGGCAATTATCATCGTTGGGATTATGTTGATTATTACCGCCATATTATTGTATCTGGCAGACATGGCCAAAACTACAACTAAAGGGGTCACGTACTCAAGTGCGCTTATCATCGGTGTCGCTCAAGCTATCGCCATTCTACCAGGAATCTCAAGAAGTGGTGCCACGATCTCCGCTGCCGTACTTTTGGGGGTGGATAAATCAAAATCAGCACGATTCTCATTTTTGATGGTAGTCCCTTTGATATTGGGAAAGATGGCGAAAGACCTCCTTAGTGGCGATATTCATTTTGAAGGAAACCAGACCGTGGCTATAACCGCTGGCTTTATTGCGGCATTTTTAGCCGGACTTGCAGCTTGTACCTGGATGATAAAACTGGTGCGCCAGAGTAAACTTACCTATTTCGCCATCTATTGCCTTGTGGTGGGGCTGCTTGCCGTAGCATGGAGTATTTGGGGATAAACATTGCCCTCCAAGCTTTTATAAAGGAAAAAAGACACTTTAGCCGGTAGCAAAAAGTTTGTTCCTGGTTTACGGCATAAAAGTTGTTATTTTTAGAAGACGGAAGATTTTAGTGTACAGACGATTACCTAACTTCTGAACTTAGGGAATAACCTTAATCATCGACCATGAAAAAAACTATCCTTCCTATTTTATTGGCTTTTTTGATTTTATCATGCGAAAGCAAGGAAAATGATTCTTACTGCATCGGACCTATTGAGAATCGGAGCAAGATTCAGGCGAATCCCGATGATATCAATGGAGGGTTCGCATTCGATTATCTGATAACATCTCAGTTAAAATCCAATGTCGATGGTTCCGAGGAGATCTATGATCTGGATTATTTTGTTAATACCGCTGATGGTTCCAGGTTTTTATCCCCAACGATGCTGACAGTAAATTTCGGACAAGTTACCAATGAATTCGGTTCTGTTGATGGGGTCATCATTATGCCCAGCGGTAAAACCGTTGTGTATGTCAATGACGCCCAGTTTAACCAGAAAAGAGCACTCACCATGGCCATGGACGGCACCCGTCAAGATAAAATGTTCAACGACCTTGCATTTTTAGAAGAGTTTTTTAACGAGGCTGCTGATTTCAATGAGGTTGCTGACAAAAAACCCAGTGGTATAAAACAACAAACTAAAGCGTATACCGCCATGGTAAATAGTCCCGATGGTGAAAGGGCAAAAATGACCATACATTTTGCAGAAAATACCACCGGAAGAACCATACAAACCGGCGTACCCCTTGTTGGACTGCTTGTAGGCGTGGTTAAAGACGATACCATTGGCGAATGCAACAGGCTTGCGGTGTATACTAAAGTGGAATCACAAGAAGGTACCTTTGAAGCGACTCTGAAAAAAATAGAACCAGTAAGCCAAACTTTTAACGGAGCTTTTTATAAAGAAGCCACAATGGGAGTTGTCCCGGGTGCTGGGGCCTTTTCAAGTGACCCTATGAGTGACGAGGCAGCTGAGTCCCTGGAGCAGGATTATAACAAAATAAGTATGCTCCTCAGGGAACTCTCGGAATGTGACAGCGAAGATATCGACTGTAAAGAGCGGATAAAACTGAAAATGATTGAAATACAAGATAGGATACAGAGACGGGCGGCCACTAATGCTTCGGACCCAAATGCACTGGGTACTGAAGGTACTGATTTTGCCAATACAAGAAGGGGGCTTGAACGAGCGATGAACCAAATAGCTGAAAAACTTGTTAAGCAAAGGGCTGAATGCGATCGTATTGATGCTGATTTGGATAATTGTAAAAGTAACTGTAGGGGCCTTGAGCAGGAAAAAATTAGTTGTAAGCGTGAGATAAGAGAACTGGAAGCAGAGGGCAAAGAGATATCCTGTAAACTTGCAGAACTAATGGGGGTGGAAGATGCTGCTATGGATTGTTTTCAATAATTTTGCCAGATTCCCGAAAAGGTTGCTTTGAAGTCGTTCAAACCAACATGGATATGGGTTAATCTAAAAAAATTGATGTCCAAGGAAAGCTTTTTAGAAGGGCAAATAGTGTTGATTGACAAACCCTATGAATGGAGTTCGTTCCAAGCATTGAACAAAGTCAAATGGGCACTGCGTAAAAAGTTTGAACTTAATAAAAAGTTCAAAATCGGCCACGCGGGAACCCTAGACCCCCTTGCTACGGGACTTCTGGTTATCTGTACAGGAAAATTCACAAAAAGAATTCCTGAAATTCAGGAACAGACCAAAGAATACACGGGAACGTTCACTTTGGGGGCCACAACACCTTCTTACGACCTTGAGACCGAATTGGACAAAACATATCCTATATCCCACATTACCGAAGACAGTGTGCAGCGTACTTTAGAGCTGTTCAAAGGCAAGATAGAACAGACTCCTCCCTTGTTCTCGGCGCTGAAGAAGGAAGGCAAAAGGCTTTATGAATTTGCACGGGAAGGCAAACAGGTGGAGGTAAAGTCGCGAACCATCGAAATCCATAGTTTTGAAATAGCCCGATTTGATTTACCAGAAGTCGATTTCAAGGTGATTTGCAGTAAAGGAACGTACATCCGCTCTTTGGCCCACGAATTTGGACAGGCGCTACACTCCGGAGCCTATCTATCCGCTTTGCGAAGAACCAGAATAGGGAGTTTTAACGTAAGTAATGCGGTTACCCCCGAGGTTTTTAAGCAAAACCTTTGAAATTATGGTTAAATTCCTTGTAAAAAAGAACTTAGGTATAAAGCTTGCAATAAAATATTTTAGTAAAAAAGGGGTTATAATAGCACCATGAATCTTAACCGCGAACAATTATCATTTCTAATCACGTTCTTTTCGATGGCCTTGGTCGTCCTGCTGCTGTACAACATTCATTTGGGTGGTATGGAAGAAGAAGAATATGTGATAGAGTTGAGCTTGGCCGATGAAGATATCGAAGAACTGCTCAAAGAGGAGGAAAAGAGACTGGAAGAGATGGCCAATAACGACCCCATCAAAAGTCACATGGCACTTAACGAAACAGCAAAACCTACAATTGGTAATCCTGAGCCCCTGAAAACATTGGAGGAACTAATGGAAGAAAGAGAACTTACCAGTGACGCCAGTGAATATTCTGCCGCAGATGGGGCCTATGCCGATTACCTAAAAAAACTTGCTGAAAAAAGACAAGAAAAAAAACAACAGCTTAGCGAAAGAGAGGAACAAAAAGAATCATTTACCAATGCGTTAAAGGATAAAAGAACCTCAATCTCGTATTCCTTGGTGGACCGAAATGCCTACTCTTTACCGCCCCCCATATACACCTGTATCGAAGGAGGGAAAGTGGTAATCAATATCAAGGTAGATAACAATGGATATGTCACGGAAGCCGATTTCAACGCCCAAAGTTCGGGCACCAGCAATGGCTGTCTGGTAGATAATGCCATAAAATACGCCTCTAAGGCACGTTTTAGTCCAGACAAAAAAAATTCGCAAATCGGTACAATAACCTATTTATTCCAGAGCAAGTAGGTCCACTACTTCCTCCAACACATCAACTCCCTTGTTTTTATTGTACCAGACTTGAAGGTCCTGTTTGAATTGCGCTGATAATTTTCCGTGCTCTTTTTTGTAGTCCAGTACCATTTGGGCAGCTACTTTGGGCCTGGGACCCCATTCCCCTAGTATATCGTTTTTGTCTTTGTCCCAGATAATCAATTTAGGTATGGAACGGGCATCTTGGGTCAAAAACTTATCCATCAACGATAGGTTTTCGTCTCGGAGCAGGATTTTAAGTTCCATGGTATCGCTCAACTCCGCAATCTTATTTATCACCGGCAAACTGGGTGACGCGTCACCACACCAACTCTCGGTCAATACCAGGAAGACCAGATTCGAATCCAGTTTTGCTATTCTCTCCTGGATTTCTTCTGAAACTTTCAAGGTTTTGTCCCATCGGGACATTCGCCTGTCGTTCAGTTCTGTGTAGTTTATGAGAGATTCCAACTGTTCCGTCCCTGTAGTTCCCCGGTTCTTTGCCAAATGGTGAACCAGCTTACGATACGAATCATAGTTGATACCTTTTTTGATTCCGGATTGTACCAGTTGTGATATCTCTTCCTTTTTATTGTCCACTATTGTTCCCATATTTCAATTTCCCAAAAGTACGGGTTAAAGAATCCGTGTTTGTTGATATATATCATTGGTGGCATCATTTCAAAAAAACTTACACCCTCTAATTCAATTGTTTTGAAAACATCTCAGGGAAAACTCAGTGATCCAAGAGCCTTTTCTTGACCATGCCCCCTTTGGTATCGTTGATACTATTCATTATGACAAAGGCCTTTTCATCTATTTTTTCGATTTCCAGGTGAAGTTTTCGAATTTCCAATCGGGTAATCACGGTATAGATTACGTCATATTCCATTCGTTCTCCTTTTTGTCCGTAACCCCCATACGCTTTGTAGATTGTAAGGCCCCTGCCCATTTTTTCGATAACCATCCGGCGGATTTCTTCGCTTTTTTGGGAAATTATGGTAGCTCCGGTATATTCTTCAATACCTTCCACCACAAAATCCAGGGTCCGCGATGCTGCCAAATAGGTAAGCATGGAGTAGAGTGCGGCTTCTATGGACAGGAGATAGGCCGCTGCCAAAAAAATGACCACATTGACCAAAATAATAATATCTCCAATCTTGACACCCCACTTTTTACTCAGAAAAATTGCAAGTACTTCGGTACCGTCCAAAACGCTCCCACCTCTAATTGAAAGTCCAATCCCCGCACCCAAAAAGAACCCGCCGAACACCGCCACCAATAATTTGTCTTGGGTAATTTCTGGAAAATTGACCAATACCAGGGTCAATGCCAAACCTAAGATGGCAAGAACCGCCTTTATGGCAAACTGTTTCCCTATCACCTTGTAACCCATTATCAAAAAAGGGAGGTTTACCAAAATAATAAGCAACCAAAGTGGGATATCGGCAACTTCAGAAATCAAAAGAGAAATCCCAGTGGCACCACCATCAATAAAACGATTGGGCAACAAAAAACTTTCTAAGCCAAAGGCAGCGGCAAAAATACCCGAAACGATGAAAAAAAAATCCTTGAACCCCGAGGTCAATCTCAAACGTATCTCCTTGGCTCCAAGCAACTTTTTAAACGTGGACAAGTTTTCATCTTGGGCCATGACATCTCGTTTTACAAATCTATTGGATTAATGGCCAGACTCTTGAAGAGCATCGCTTTGGTCAGAAAAAACTTATTTTGTACCTCGTTCTGCTTCAAATAGGCATCAATCAAGCTGCTTTCCCGGGAATTTATCAAGAACAAAGAGCTTTCGCCAAAACTGAATTTCCTTTCTTCTGCGGATAAAAGGGTGGAGTAATCCCTCACAATATTTGCAATCAACAGATTTTGAGTGGTGTACGAATCCAACTCCCGGTATATGGCGATTACCTTGTTCTGAATCTCTACCAATGCATTGTCCCGTTCAAATTCGGCGTCTCTTAGTTTGAACTTCGCCAACTTTAAATCTCCTCGTTCTTTTCGTAAAAAGATAGGGACCCGAAAAACAACGCCTCCCTTAAATTCATTGGTTTCCAAAGAACTTATTGTTCCAGGTGTTTCTGTCAGAAAATTGTACTCCACATCAAGCGTTGGCAATAATTTATTGGCCTTCAATCTTTTATCAACGACAAGGCCATCAATTTTAAATTCCAGGGATTGGATTTTGGGATGGTTCTCCAAAGTAAAGCTATCCAAGGGACGGCCCATAATTTCCAAGGTTTCATCAATATCATTTTCAACTTCATTATCTGGGACCACGTTGGGCTGAAGTTCCACGGGCAGATCATTTAACCAAAGGAAATTGGATAATTCCAAAGATCGTTTCATCAGTTTTACTCGTGCCTGCTCCAAACTTAACGCCCTATTTTGTACCGCAATTTTGGCTTCAACAGTATCTATTACCGCAATGTCACCGGCCAACGCACTTTTCTTGATACCTTGGAATCGGGTTTCCGCATTCTGTAAAAAATCCTTGAAAATTTCAGCATCTTGATACGCGCGAAGCCAATCGAAATAGGCCAAGGAGGCTTTGTATAAAATTTCGTTCACTAAAAGGTCTTGGTCCGCCTTGCTCTGCTCCCTAAAAAATTTGGCCTTTCGCAAGGTGGCCATGCGTTCATTGATCCAGAATCCATCAGCAAGTGAGAAAGCGACGCCTAGACTATATAATCCGTCGTTTGGTAAAGTTTCATCCCGATTTATAAAGTCCCCTTCAATTTGCTCAAAGTTTCCTTTAAGTTCTACACCGAACCAGGTAGGGACTTTAAAGGTGGCGTTCAATCGATCCCAGTATTCATCACCTTTAAATTCCTTTCGACTATAGTCCACCTCGATTTTGGGGTCGAACCCCCCTCGAGCTTTCATCAGGTTGGCTTGACCAATGGAAATGGTCAACTGCGCCTGTTTGGCCACCGGATGGTACTTTTTGACATAGCCCAGGTACTCCTTAAATTTAAGGATCACAGTATCCTGTTGGCCATAGATGCCTGTCGTTATCCATACAGAGAAAAACGCAACAAGAAAATATGCCCTACTTTTTTTGTGCATCTGCCACCTTGTTTTCAGGTTGATAATAATTTGGGGGGAAGCCGTTCAATTGCCTCCAAAGTTCAAACCAAATCGGAACATCTTCCAAAAGAGCAATGGTACTGGCTCCAGAACCTACACGCAAATCCTTGGGCCATGGCACATCGTTCTTATCCGGGGCCAACAGAATCCTATATTTTCCATTATCGCTGATGAACGTTTCAATCGCAACGACCTCACCCCCAAATGTTCCGAAGGATACATTGGGCCATCCACTGAAGAAGATAGCGGGCCACCCATCGAATACGATACGTACTTTTTCTCCAAGATGCACCAAAGGCAGGTCAATAGGCGCTACAAAGGTTTCCACGGCCATTTCATAATCTGATGGCATTATACCTACTAAACGATCGCCTTCTTTAAAGGTTTCCCCAATTCCTGATTGCAGTGCTTTATTGATAAAACCACTTTGTGGTGCCCGTATGTAAAGAAGGTCATTTCGAATTTCGTAATTGGTATATTCGTTCTCCAACTTGGTAACCTGTGCCTCAGAATCAAATTGGTTGGATTGCGCGGTGAACATATCACTTCTCGCCTTGGAAATTTTGTCCGTATATTCCGCTTGTACCCTATTTATTTCCACTTGGGCATTGATCACTTCATTCTTACTGGCCAACAATTTGTTTTCCTGGGAAATCAATTTGGCTTGGGTTTCCTGAAGTTTTAGCCGCTTTTCTTCCACATCGGTAATCGCTTTGAGGCCTTCGGATTCCAATTGAACTGTTCGGTCATATTGTCGTTGTGCGATGGTAATATTGGTATTCGCCGCTTCCAGATCAATACTATCACTTTCTACCTTCAGTCTGGACTGAAGCAATTTGTTGTTGGCCTGCTCTAGTTTTAATACCCTTTCCGTGGTCAATGCACTGATTTGTGTACCCAGTGCCTTCACCTTTTCTTGATAGGAGGTGACCGCCATCGACTTTGCCCGAATTTGCTGTCCCGTCCTTCTCACTAGATTGGGATCGAAGTATTCACTTTTTACTTCTGAAATATGTAGTATGGTATCCCCTTTTTGAACATAATCCCCTTCCTGTACAAACCATTTTTCAATACGGCCCGGTATCGGTGATTGTATGGTTTGGGGCCTTTGGTCCGGTTTAAGGGTGGTCAGGAAACCTTCACCGGAAATGTTCTGTGTCCAGGGAAGGAACATAACAAATAGGGCAATAATGAAAAACACTGCCAAGAATCGGTTAAAGTGCTTATAGTGCCTTCTGTGGAACACTTTGATACCGGCCTTATATCCCGAAAGATCAACCTTACGATTTAATTTGTTGTTGGATATATTAAGCATTACGTTTTTTTTCGTTTATAATTTTGCCATTTTCCATGGTTATAATTCTGCCACACCTTTCGGTCCACTTCGGGTTTTCACTGACTATGACCAAGGCCCAGCCGTTCTCTGAATCCGTTAAAAAGTCCATGATGCGCTCAGCCTCAAGTTCCCCAAATTGGTCTAAGGGATCTTTTAATATGAGGAGCTTGGGTCTTCTGACCACACTACGTGCCAGAACAATTTTTTTGGAGATGGTATACGGTATCTGCCTACCTTCCGGGTAGAGCACCGTATTCAATCCTTGCGGCTGTTCTTTTACAAACTGGGTCAGTCCTGTCTTTTCCAAGGCCCAGTATACATCTGCTTTGGAAATTTCCTCCCCGCCGAAGGTTATATTGTCCAAAATGGTGCCCTCAAACGGTGATTCTTCAGAAAGGGATTGCCCTAGATGCGACCTGTAATAATTTAAATTTACACCTTGGAGCGCCACGTTGTTCACAAAAATCTTACCTTGGTCCGGTTCCAATATTCCGGCAATCAACCGTAAAAGAGTGGTCTTACCGGACCCGCTTTCTCCCTGTAAGAGTATGGTACATGAAGGGGTAATCGTCAAAGAAACTTCATCAATTATTTTTTTGTCGCGATCAGGGACGTGATAGGTATCATCCTGCAATTCCACTGTGAAGCCGCTATCTTGGGCAAAGGGCCTTTCCCCTTCTTGAGGTTCTAGCTCCTTATCTACAACTTGCCCCAATTTCTCCAAAGAGGTCAATAAATCATAGAAGGTTTCCAATCCTAATATTAACTTCTCCACAGAGCTTATGACCAATAGGATTATAATCTCCGCCGCCACAAATTGACCTATGTTCATTTCCTGATTAAGTACCAGCAATCCCCCAATTAGCAGAAGACCCGCGGTGACCAGTACTTTAAAGCCGATCATTTGAATAAACTGTAAAATCAAAATTTTGAAATGGCTTTCCCTAGCGTCCAAATAACCGGCCACCAACGTATCGTTTTTGTTAAGTGCATGGGATGTTTTGCCCGATAGTTTAAAACTGACCAGACTCCGGGCCACTTCCTGTATCCAATGGGCTACTTTGTACTTGTTTTTAGATTCGTCCAAACTGGTCTCTAAACCGCGTTGGGCCGTAAACTTAAAGACCACATAAATCAATAAAATCAAAAGTATCCCGTAAATAATGAAAAACGGATGATAGAAAGAAAGTAGCAGTAGTCCGAATATAATTTGCAGTAAAGCCGCAGGAAAATCAATTAGGATTTTGGACAGGGATTTTTGAACGGTCAAGGTATCAAAAAAACGGTTAGCCAATTCTGGCGGATAGTAATTGCGTAGCTGGCTCATTTTGATTTTGGGAAATCGGTAGGCAAATTCGAACGAGGACCTTGTGAATATTTTTTGTTGGACATTTTCAATAATTCGTATTTGCATCAGTTGCAAGATGCCCACAAAAGCGACGCCCACGGTCACCAACACAACCAGAACAATCCATGAGGTGCTCACTTGGGCACCTTGAATCAGGTTAATGATCGCCTGTATTCCCAGGGGTAGGGAAAGGTTTACCAGCCCAGCGAAAATAGCGTAGTAGAAAATCTGCAAAATATCCTTCTTGTCCAGGGTCAACAGACCCATCAGACGCTGCCAGGCGGTAAGGATGTTCTTAGCCATGATGTTTAGGTTTTAAAGCTCTAAAAGCGAGGTCCATAAAATATTCGGTTGGTGTGGTAGTTTCGTTGCAGTCCGTCAGCATCGGGAAATGTTCCTGCAAAAAGTATTGATGCAATGAGCCTTCCAAAATGGTACTGGCCAAACTGGATGGATAAGGATAGCTGCCGTCCAACGCCACGATCATCTCATGTAAGCGGTTGACCAACCTTTTATAGATGATAAAGTAACCATCCTTATTTTCTCTATCAACCTCTTTGGTGAGATATGATTTTGAATATTCATTGATTACAATTTTGTTGAGCAACACTTCGTTGATATGGGAAAAGGAGATATCTTCTTCCACGGTTTGGGTCAATATTTCAATGGCACTCTTTAGTTTCTCCTTTTTATCGACAATACCGTTGGTCGCAAAGACCATTTTATACTCCAACCAACCCCAGTACCAAGATGCAAGGTACAGCAGCAATTTGTGCTTGTTTTCAAAATAGCGGTAGATGGAACTTTCATTGGATTTTATTCGCTCCCCCAATTTGCGAAAAGTGAAGCTTTCAAAACCCATTTCGTCTATCATCAATATACTTTGTTCAATAATACGTTTGCCCAAGTCGGAAGACTCAGGGTCCTTCACGTAAATTTTATCATTGATTCCTATTTTAATTGACTGCAGTAATCTCTCCATTGCACGAACGATTCTTTAATTTGGAGGACAAATATAAAAGTATTACTATCATTATATAATAGTTTAACTACTTATTAACAGTAGTAATACTTTTTTAATTATAAATAAAACTATCTTTATGGGATTCATTTTATACGATAAACAAGTGCTTATGAAAAAAAGACTACTTCTTTTAAATTTATGTTTGCTTTTTTTCTGTGCTGGGATAGATGCCCAACAACGTTTAAAGCATATCAGTTTTGAGCATTTTACAGAAAGTAGAGGCAATACGGAAAGCGGACTTCGCATAGAAATACCCTACTCCCAATTGATAGTTCTGGAGAACGCCATGGATACACGGTCTGGTTTTGGTTTAAGGATGAACTTTAACGGAAATATGGTCATTGTGGACCAAATGGAAGTTCTAATGGATGGGAGAACCCAAGTTGTTCTTAGAAGAGAGGACGGTCGAAATTTTTATGGATACACCCCTACGCTCAAGGCTATCTTATCTAACGAACAAACCAATGACAAACAAAATATTTCAGTGGCTCAAACCCAAAAATAGTCCTCATGATTTTGACAATGCGTTCGAGGACCGTTTAGAGGAAGGAATTTTTGAACCGTCAGAATCAGCTGAGGAACTGTTATCCCTACTTAACTATAAAATTAAGTTCCACACGGTACAATTACTCAATCTTCAGGAAGAAGACAAAGACCTTGAAAAGTCCAGAAAACGCATAGAAGAACTAAAATTGGCCAAAAAACAAGTAACCGATTTAGTGGTAGATGCGCGCAATAAGGGACAGGTATTGGACATATTCAGCACCATCATAGTAGCGCCAAAAAAAAGGACGTAGCGGTTTTAATACTTGTCCAACCATTTAAAGTGGGTATGCATCACTTCCTCTTTTTTGGTTCCCAGATATTCCAGCAGGGAGGACGCCACGGGGGATAGTTTTTTGTTCTTCAACCATACCAAATTCCATGTAGTGATTATTGGCAGGCTTTTCGAAGGGATTATTTTCAACTCGCCGTTTTTCAACTCCCGATGCACCCCAATCAAAGGCATGATAGAACATCCAAGACCCGCAATGACCGCCTGTTTGACAGCTTCATTGGAAGTAAGCTCAATTTTTTTTCCAACGGTTATACTGCGCTTTGTCAGATATCCCTCCATCGCTGCCCTTGTCGCCGAACCTTTCTCTCTAAAAATCAAAGGAGTATCTTTCGAGAATGCGCTTTTTCGCAAATTCACTTTTTCAAAGTATTTCGGATTTCCCACAAGGTGCAGCACATTTTTCATGAGACCTACCTTGTTAAGATTTAAATGCTGTGGCAAAACACTCACCAAGGCAAAATCAACCTGATTTTCCTCCAAAGTCTCAACTACACGGGATTTATTGGTAACATCCATAACTAAATCTACTCCGGGATTATCCCTTACAAAGTCCGATAAAAAATAGGGCATAACATATTTCCCGGTCGAGACAACCGAGATTTTAAGTCGTCCGGCCAATTCCCCTTGGTAGCTCAAAAGTTTATAGTTAATACTATCCACTTCTTTTAAAATTCGCTTGGCCGCTGATGCGATCTCTATACCAAAATCTGTTACAAAAAGCTGTCTCCCCACCACTTCCGTCAAAGGAATTGGAAACTGGTTTTGAAAATTTTTAAGTTGGATAGATACCGCAGGTTGTGTCAGGTGCAGCTCTTCGGAAGCCTTTGTAATACTCTGTTTTTCAACGATTTTCAGAAAAATACGAAGTTGATTCAAGGTGTAGTTCATAAATATTGTTAATCAATATGATAATAAATATAAATAAAAATAAATGAATTTAAAAGTTCAACTTTGCGGCAAATTTTAAACGTATGGAAGAAAAAATTTCTTTGCCCCTAAGGCAGAAGACAAAAACCAGGCAAGTTAAATGGGCGGTAATCCGTAGCCAAGCCGCTAAGGCTACCCTAGTGGGTATGGCTTGTTTTTTCGTCGTTCTGTCCATTCAAAATGACGGTCTTTTTCTTGATCATATTTTATTGACTTTAGGAATTGTTCTCGCTTTGGTAGTAGGTTCCACCATAAAAAGCCAAAACTGATTTTCACCATATAATCCTGGTACGATGGAATCATTTGTAAAAACAAAACAGAAAATCAACTTTCACAAACTACGGCACTTACCTTGGCATAACGACAACAAGAATGCCAATACCAAATGTCCTGATGACCGCATCCAAGATTTGGAGAAAGAAAAAGTAGTTGCCAAAAATTTTATAAACCGAATTCGTCTAGAAGGCAAAAGGCTTCGTATAGACGGCGTTCTCAACATTAACTTAGAGGAATAGACCTTATGGACTTTCACCTTTTGGTTGATAATCTGACCAATCCCGCTTTGCTTTTTTTCTTTTTGGGCATCTTGGCCGTCCAATTAAAAAGCGATCTTACCATTCCCGAAAATTCATCAAAATTTATCTCGCTTTACCTACTTTTTGCTATTGGTTTTAAAGGTGGGCAGGAGCTGTCCCACAGTAATTTTAGTATGGAGATTGTCTGGTCTCTTTTTTTTGGGATATTTCTTGCGGTTTCCGTACCCATCTTTGCTTACTTTATTCTGAGGCGAAAATTCAATGTTGAAAATTCTGGAGCTATTGCTGCTGCCTACGGGTCGGTCAGTGCTGTTACCTTTGTTACAGCAATTTCTTTCTTGGAAATGGAAACCATAGATTTTGGTGGACATATGGTTGCCGTAATGGCCTTGATGGAGGCACCTTCCATTATTGTAGGGGTTTCTTTGATGGCCCTTTTCCGAAAAAACAAAGAAGGGGCAACAAACTTTGGAAAAGTATTGCACCACTCGTTTACCAACGGGAGTGTTCTACTGATTTTAGGAAGTCTTGCCATTGGTTTTTTGGCCAATGAACAACAGGCCGATGGCATTAAACCCTTTACCACGGACATATTCAAAGGCTTTCTCGCTGTGTTCCTATTGGATATGGGCATTACCAGCGGTAAAAAACTGGGGGATTTTGTCAAGAAAGGAAAATTTGCTCTCTTTTTCTCTCTAGGATTACCCGTGATAAATGGATGTTTGGTAGCGTGGTTCAGCCAGTTCATCACAGAAAGCGTGGGCAATCGGTTCCTCTTTGCCATTCTGGCCGCAAGTGCTTCGTACATTGCCGTTCCCGCAGCCATGCGCATTGCCAATCCAAAGGCTAACCCAAGTCTCTACATCCCTATGGCTTTAGCCATTACGTTTCCATTCAATATTACTTTAGGGATGCCACTTTATCTTTTCACCATTCAGAGTTTTACACCTTAGAACTTCGGATATCAAAATCCTTTTACAAGGTTAACAAAGTGACGGGGCCGTTTTCAACAAAAAGGTTGTTTTTCACCTATCTTTATCCAAAACGGAAAATGGACAAACATCGTTGTGGTTGGTGTGTGGGCGACCCTCTTTATGAAGAATACCATGACAAGGAATGGGGTGTTCCTGTACTGGAAGACGCCCTTCTTTTTGAATTTCTGGTTCTGGAGACCTTTCAAGCTGGACTGAGCTGGATCACCGTACTTCGAAAACGAGAGAATTTCAGATTGGCCTTTGATAATTTTGATTATCAAAGAATCGCCACCTATGACCAGAATAAAATTGATGCCCTTTTGGCGAATCCAGGAATCATCAGAAACAAGTTGAAGGTAAATGCGACGGTCAGCAACGCCAAGAGTTTTATGGACGTTCAGGAGGAGTTTGCAAGTTTCAGCAATTACATCTGGGGATTCGTGAATGGCAAACCCATACGAAATGCTTGGGAACACTATAAGCAAGCTCCGGCGACAACGCCACTTTCTGATACCATTAGTAAAGATTTAAAAAAAAGAGGCTTTAAGTTTGTGGGCAGCACCGTAATGTATGCCTTTATGCAAGCTGTAGGCATCGTAAACGACCATGAAGTTAGCTGCTTTAGATATACTGAAGTGTAGTTGTTTGTTTTTGCTTTTTTGTCTGTCATGCTACAGTATTCAAGGCCAGGACAAACGCGAAATGGAATTCAAGATTCGGCGAACTGAACTCCCCGCCCAAGCGCACATGCATTTGCAGCCTTATCTTCATGATGCCAAAAGACTACGTTATTACAAGGAAATTGATGGTGATAAGGAAAGCTTTGAGGTGAAGTTTAAAAAACGACGTTTGCACTACAGCGTCGAATTCGACAATTCAGGCGTATTGGAAGATGTCGAATTCAAAATTCAATCCGTTGATATCCCCGAAGAAAGCTGGACCAATATACTCCGCTATTTTAAGGATAACTTTCAAAAGTATACCATCAAAAAAATCCAACAACAATATCCTTTACAGCATGGTGATGTAGCGAAGACCTTGGAAGAGGCATTTCAAAACCTTATTTTACCTTATATCAATTATGAACTGGTCTTCGCAGCAAAGAAAGAAAAGGGATATCAACAATATGAGATACTTTTCAATGCCAAAGGTCAGTTTCTAAAACTGCGAAAATCCTTCGTAGCAAAATACGACCATGTCCTTTACTAAAAAGGTTTCATTCATCATTGGTTTTTTTATGGCCTTATCCCCCAGGGCACAAGAGGATTTTACAGGTTTTTGGCAGCCTCAGTTTGCAATCAATTACAAGCTAAGCCAAACTTATGCACATAATTTTTCTTTGTCTTACCGCACGTTTTTCCTGGAAGAAGATGACTTCAATCTCAGGGGCCGTCAATTGGATTTGACCCATTTTTCAAAACTCAACATCAAGGACAATCAAAGTATTGCTTTGGGGATTCAGTATCGATTTAGGGATGTTTTTGACGATGGCCCCAACGAACTCAGATTTACACAGCAGTACAATTTTAAAGCAAGGCCTATGACGGTTCGCTACGGGCATCGATTACGGGCAGAACAGCGCATTACCAGAATTTGGACAACGCATCGCTTTAGATATCGTTTTGCCTTGGACTTTCCGCTGAAAGGCCAGAAATTGAATATCGGGGAGCCCTATTTCATCGGAAGTCTGGAACAACTTTTGAGTTTGGCCCAAGGTAGCTCGTCCCAATACGATATACGGCTGAATACGCAATTGGGTTGGCAGCTAGATAAAGGGTTCAAATTCCAAACCGGAATCGAGTATAGATTTGAGAACTATACCTCAGATTCACTACAGAACATCCTTTTTTTAATGACTTCCGTGCAATTATCCCTGTAAAACCTGAAGAAATTCCTGTCGTGGAATAAGCTCGGCACCCAAACTCTCTAAATGGTCCGTGTGAACTTGACAATCAATTAATTGATACTTTGCCTTTTGTAATTCCAGGACCATTGTAATGAACGCTACCTTAGATGCGTTAGGTACCAGACTGAACATACTTTCCCCACAGAATATGTGTCCCATGTCAACACCGTAAAGACCCCCTACTAAACGATCACCTTCCCATACTTCATACGATTTCACAAAACCTTTGGTAAACAACTCCCTATACGCTTTCTTCATATTGGGAGTTATCCATGTGCCTTCTTGTCCTTTACGATCAATTTTGGCACAGTGGTCCAAAACCTCCTCAAAACATGTGTTGGTAGTTAAGGTAAACTGATCGCTTCGCAGCACTTTACGCATACTTTTGGATATCTTCAATTTCTCTGGGTACAATACCATTCTTGGGTCGGGACTCCACCACAAAATCAGGGCATCGTCCGTAAACCAGGGAAAGATTCCATTTTTGTAGGCAAGCAATAACCGCTCTGGGGACAAGTCACCGCCAACGGCCAAAAGACCGTCCTTATTTGCCGATGTAATGGGAGGAAATCGCAACCTGTCCCCCAAAAAGAAAAGGGGAAGTGACTTTTTATCTTTTTCCAATTCAAGCTTTTGGTAAAATTACGAAAAAACCTTAAAAAATAAGCAGTCCGAGAAGGAATATAAGGCCTCCCACTACCATAAAAATAAGGGTATAAGGTAGAATTTCCTTGGCTTTTAACTTTGTGATTCCCAATAGGGGAAGTGCCCAAAAAGGCTGTAACATATTCGTTATCTGGTCTCCATAAGCCAAGGCCATTATCGCCTTTGGCAAAGGCACTCCCAACTCCAAGGCCGATTTAAGAACCAAGGGGCCCTGAATGGCCCATTGACCGCCCCCGCTCGGCACAAAAATATTGACCAATCCCGCACTGAAAAAAGTGAAAATGGGTAAAGTGGTCGCATTGCTTATGGATACCGAAAAATCTGATATGGTATATATCATACCACTTCCGGTAATGATCCCCATTATGCCAAAGTACAATGGGAATTGGATCAAAATTCCGGCAGTATCCCCTATCGCGGCTTGCACCGCTTCCAAAAAACGCTTGAAATTACCGTGTAGGACAATAGCCGATGCCAGCATAAAAAAGTTGAGCATATTCGGGGTGATATTGAGCTGCCGAAGCGGGACGATGTACTGCACCAAAAACGCTGCAAAAAGAAGCAATCCAAAAAAAATGGCCAATCCCTTTGAATAATCTAAGCGTTCCGCACCGGAAACCTTATTTTTTTCCTTTGTATTGAAGGAATAGGTCTTTAAATAAAATGAAGAAGACGCAGTCTTTTTCCCAAGGAGATAAACCAGTAAGCCAATAGTGACCAGGACCAAAGTGAACAATCCTAAATTCCAGCTGCTCAAAATGGTCTGGGAGGTAGCTATGAAATCCGGTAGTGGAGTATTCAAATACGTTCCTTTCACTCCTTTCATCAGTTCTTGGATATGTCCTGCTTCTGCTACCTTTAGGGGTGCTGAACCACTGATGCCACCGTGCCATACCATCAAACCCACGTATCCCGATGCCCCTATCAGCGGGTAATTGACGGGAATTTGATGCGCTTGGGCATATTCTCCCATTTTTCGTGCTAGTATTGCGCCAAAAATAAGGCCAAGTCCCCAGTTGAAGAAAGAGACCATCATGGTAGAAGTTGCCACCAGTACCGCTGCCGTTGAGGTATTTTTCCCCCATTGGGTTATCCATAAGATCACCCTTTCCATGGGCTTGCTCAAAACCAGAACATGACCTAGGACTAAAATTAACATCATTTGGTAGGCAAATACCAACAGACCATTGTTCCAGATACCATTTTCCCAGTAAGATAACAGGGTTCCTATCCTATGGGCCACTGAACCATCGCTGGTGAACATAAAGCCCAGGAAAAGAGCCAAAACCGTCAATAGGACAGCTATGGTAAAAGGAGAAGGCAGAAATTTTCTGAAAAAGTTTTCTATGATTTTGGTGAAACCCAAAATACGTTAAAACGGAAGGTCATCGTGATCGTCCTCATTTAGGTCGTCTGCTGGCTCAAAAGCTTCCATTGGGGGAACGGGGGGCATATTGTCCTCTGCCACGACTCCTTCCAGATTTTCAATACGCCAGCCTTGTATGGAATTGAAATATTTGGTCTCACCTTGAGGATTTACCCATTCCCTACCCCTGAGGTTAATACTGACCTTTACGTGTTGACCCACTTGATAACTGTTCAACAAATCACATTTATCTTGAATGAATTCCACCAAAATATGCTGGGGATATTGTTCTTCGGTGGTTACCACAACTTCGCGCTTTCTGAAACCATTATTGCCGTAGGTTTTGGTTTCATCTATCATTTTGATTCTTCCCTGAACTTCCATATCATTAGCTTTTTAACGTGCGTCAAATGTACAAAAACCCCGTTCATTAAATTGGAATTCCCAAGGGGAAGTATCAACACTATTTTTACATTTTCCGCTATCTTTAATGTCAATAAGGCCACAAATGAACTTTAACCCCAAACGAAAAGCTTCCAACATTACTTTGCTTGTCTCCGCGTTTGTGATCGTGAGCCTCATTCTTTGGAACACCAATAGTTTTTTTAAAAAATTCAAGGAAGAAGAGCGATTGAAAATGGAGATATGGGCTACCGCACAGTTGGAACTGATACAGTCCTCGGTAGATCAGGAATTGGGAAACCTCACATTAAAGGTGATGGGAAACAATACCTCAACTCCCATGATATTGGTCAATGAAGAGGGGACTATCAAAACCCATAATATTCCCGAAGAGAAAGCCCAAGATTCTGTTTATGTACAGAAAAAAATCAAGCAATACCAAAAAGAGAACCAACCTATACAAATAATTCAGGAAGGTGAACTGTTGGAGACCTTGTACTACGGGAACTCGGAGGTGCTCAATAAATTGAAGTACTACCCGCTTGCCCTTCTTTTGATCATCTTTTTATTTGGCACCGTTATCTTCTTTTTCTTTAAAACGAACAAAGCTTCGGAGCAAAATAAACTTTGGGCAGGAATGGCCAAGGAGACGGCGCATCAAATTGGTACGCCCTTAACTTCTTTATTGGGCTGGAACGAATTGTTGAAATCCGAGCAAATTAATCCGGACGTTACCAAGGAAATAGCCAAGGATATTTCAAGACTCCAGACCATAACAGAACGTTTCTCCAAAATAGGCTCCACCCCGAATCTGGAAATCCACGATATCGTATCTGAAACCGAAAAGGCGTATGAATATTTAAAGCGTCGAAGCTCAAAACTTATCCATTTTTCCTTTAGTTCGAACATCTCGGAATTTCCAGTACTATTGAATCCCCCTTTGTACAATTGGAGCATTGAGAACTTGGTAAAGAACGGGATTGATGCCATGAAGGGGAAAGGGAATATCCGTATTGAAATCGATGGCAAAGGACAAAATGTCAATATTTTGGTGACCGATACGGGTCATGGTATTCCCAAAAGTGATTTCCAGAACATTTTTAACCCTGGGGTGACTTCCAAAAAAAGAGGATGGGGTTTAGGGCTGTCCTTGGTAAAAAGAATTGTGGAAGAATATCACAAAGGAAAAATTAAAGTACTTTCGTCAAGTAAAGAGGGAACAATCATGCAAATTTCCCTAAAGGCAAATGCAAGTGCATAATCCAGATTATGGCCAGAACACGTAAAATTGTGATCAAGGATGCAGAAATAACCAACAACTGCCCGGAATGCTACAATCAGGAGCTAAAGATTACTTTTTACCAAAAGCATACCTACAATCCGTTTTTTCATAGGACAACCGATCAAGTAACGCACGAAATCAAATGCAAAAAATGTCATTCTGTTATCTATCCAGTAAACTGGACCACCGATATTGAGCGTGTTTTTGATTACTACAACAAATTGGTAAAACCGGACAAACCCTCGGTTCGATTTACCACTCTTTTTTTTATTCTTCTAATTTTGGTCCTGGGAATTATTGCTGCTTTGGTTTATGTTTATTTAGAGGAGCTTGTTTAAAAGCTTTGCTTGATTCTTGCAGCGATAGCTTCGAAATCCTTTGCCTCTAGCGAGACCTTGAATTGAAAAGTGGCGTTCTTCATACTTTGCAATGGAATCAAATGCACGTGCACATGAGGAACTTCCAAACCAATGACCGACATAGCAACGCGTTCACAAGGGATGGCCGCTTCGATGGCCCGGGCCACTTTTCGGGAAAATGTCATCAAGTTTGTATAGTCTTCTGCCTCCAAATCCCATATTTTGTCAACTTCTTTTTTAGGAACGCAGAGCGTGTGGCCTTCTGAATTGGGATTGATGTCCAAAAATGCAAAATTATGTTCGTCTTCTGCTATTTTATAACAGGGAATAGCTCCATTTATAATTTTTGTAAAGATACTGGACATGGGTAGGCTATATTAGGTTTTACCAATTACTCAAACTAAAGATACACTTTTCAAACACCTAGTTTCGGGTAATCTCCAGAACATCGAATTTTAAAGTGCCGTTGGGAACCGTTATCTCTGCAACATCCCCTACGGATTTTCCCAGAAGACCTTTGCCAATTGGGGAAGTTACCGAAATCTTGCCCGCCTTTAAATCAGCCTCACTTTCGGCCACAAGTGTATATTTCATTTCCATCCCATTGGTTTGATTCTTTAATTTTACTGTGGACAAAACCAAAACCTTAGAAGTATCCAGTTGGGATTCGTCAATCAATCGAGCGTTGGCCAAGGTTTCCTCCATCTTTGATATTTTCATTTCAAGTAGTCCCTGAGCTTCTTTAGCGGCGTCATATTCTGCGTTTTCCGATAAGTCGCCTTTATCCCGAGCCTCGGCAATGGCCTGCGAAGCTTTGGGTCTCTCAACATCTTTAAGAAGGTTTAGTTCTTCCCGTAATTTTTTAAGTCCTTCTGCTGTGTAGTATGATACTTTACTCATCTGCGTGTTATTTTATGCAAAAGAACACTGGAGAAAGTAATACTAACTTTCCCAATGTGCTTTATCTTTTTCTAATACAAAAAATCCTCAACTTTCCCCGTGCACTGCACAGTTTTTGCGAGGATTTAACGCAAAGATAGGTAATTTTTGCTCAAATTTGTTCCAAATAATGCTTTGCAACTGACGCTATGAAACACTTCTGGGTTTTGGCCCTTACCCTCTTTTTTCTCGCTTGTGACAGTGGTACCGAAGATAGAAATCCATTCTTACAGGAAGTACCATTTAGGTTTGATCTCAACCTAAATCTTCCTCTCTACAATAATTTAAATACCATAGGTAATCCTGTTTATGTGGGTAATGCGGGTGTTGGCATCCGAGGGGCTTTTGTTATGAGATCGAGCTTGGACACTTTTTTGGCTTTCGAAGCCAGTTGCCCCAATCAAACACCCAGCGCCTGCTCAACCATGGAGATAGAGGGGCAAAATGTGGTCTGTCCTTGTGATGATTTGGTTTACAGCTTGTTTACCGGACAGCTGCTAAATCGTCCCGACGACGGTGCTCGCTACTTTGATCTTCTTTTTTATCGGGCTACCCAAAGTGGGAGTATCGTTACCATCTCAAATTAATAGTATAAATGAATTATAGAAAATTGGGCAATACCGGCCTAAACGTATCCGAAATATCCTTGGGTAGCTGGCAAGTTGGAGGCAAATGGGGTTCTGGATTTGATAAGAACTTAGCGGACAAAATCATAAATGAGGCCATTGACTCCGGTGTTAATTTTATAGATACAGCAGACGTATATGAGGCTGGTGCAAGTGAAGCGGCTGTGGGCCGAGTAGCAAAATCAAGAACGGAAGAAGTATTTGTTGCCACAAAATGTGGTAGGCAAATAAACCCACATTGCAATGAGGGCTATACGCCAAAAGTCCTAAGGAAGTTTGTTGAAGAAAGCCTCCGCAATACCGGCCTGGATTACCTAGACCTCATCCAGTTGCATTGTCCTCCTACTGAGGTATATTATAGACCTGAGATTTTTGAACTATTTGATAAGTTAAAAGATGAAGGTAAGATAAAGAACCTTGGCATTAGTGTTGAAAAAGTGGAGGAGGCCCTAAAGGGTATCGAATATCCAAATGTCTCCACCGTACAAATCATTTTTAACATGTTCCGACAACGCCCCGCTGAACTTTTCTTTCGAGAGGCCCAAAAAAGAAATATTGGGGTTATTGTGCGGGTGCCTTTGGCCAGTGGACTGTTGACCGGAACGTTTTCGAGAACTTCAGTTTTTGAGAAAGACGACCACCGCTTTTTTAATAGGAATGGAGAGGCATTCGATAAAGGTGAAACATTTTCTGGAGTACCCTATGATTTGGGGCTCGATGCCGTTGAAATGTTAAAGGAAATATTTCCAAATCAGCATAACATAGCCCCATTTGCCCTGAGGTGGATATTGGATTTTTCTGAGGTAAGCTGTATTATCCCTGGTGCTTCTAAACAACAGCATCTGCATTCAAACCTTAAGTCCATTGAAATTCCGCGCCTAAGTGATGAACAACATAAGGCTGTCCAAGCTGTTTATCAACAGCATATTAAACCACATGTGCACCAGCTTTGGTAAAGCGGACTAAAGCTTCCCCAAAATAGCATCCATTACCCAGCTGGTATGTAAACCGGATTTCCCTAAGGAAGGGTGTATGCCATCACCTACCAAATGCTTTCTAATATTTTCAACGTGATACTTTTGGACATGCTTGGGGTGAGGTATTTCCAAAATTTCTTTTCCAGATGGATTTTCCAAAACAATGGGGGCTTCATCCAAAACGGAAAAGGTGATCTTTCCGTCTGAACCAAAGATTTCAACACTATCCTCTCGATGATGGGTCAGAAAGTTCCAGCTTCCCGTTCCGGTTATACCCTTTTTATGGACCCAGGAAGCCGTAATCGAATCAAAAGAGGAATACAATCCGCCTTGGTTCCGGGCAAAACCTTGTACTTTTTCAATAGCACCCAACAAAAAAGTAAATAAGTCCAATCCGTGACTGGCTAAGTCGTCAAAATAACCTGCCGGGGCTACTTCAGCATCGGTTCGCCAATTGTATTCCCCATTCAAATCCATAGCATTTGGCGGCTTTGTCTTAATCCAATGAATATGCCTTACCGTACCGATACAACCGGCTTCCAGCCATTCCTTAACTTTGAGAAACCGTGGCAACGACCTTCGGTAATATGCGATGAACAACGGTAAGTTTCTTTCTTGAAATGCCTTGAATATCTCTACACTTTCCTGATAATTGGTTGCCATGGGCTTCTCTAAACAACACGCCTTTCCTGCTTTTGCCACAAGCAGTGCGTACAACTTATGCGAATCCGGTGGGGTTGCGATGTAAACAGCATCAATATCCGGGTTTTCAATGAGATGTTCAGCATTCGTTGTCCATTGGGGTATGTGATGGCGTAAGGCGTAGTCTTCCACTTTTTCGGGTTTCCTGCCCATAACCATCAAAACTTCAAAACCCTCCGTTTGTTGGTACGCCGGAACACTTTTCCTTTCTGTTACACTACCACAACCAATAATGCCCCAACGGGTCGACTTTTTTTCCATAAATCCTAGAAATACCTTCTGAAGGTATTGAATTCAGATGAAATAAGGACCTCATTTATAGCAGCCAAACTTCATGCTCCTAAAACAAAAATGACCGGCAACTATTTATGGAAGCAATCCATCGTACACCAAATCCTCGAAAACCAAAGGTGCTGTCTCTAAACCTTTTTGATGGAGCCATTCGATAAACAGATGTACTCGATTTTTCTCCATTTTACCCCAATTTTCGTCAGTCCCATACGCAGGAATACTTTGTTTTTGGCTTTTTAGTAAGTCGATATCTCCATCACTCTCTGGAACATGGGGTTTTAAAATGTTTATGGCATCTTCCGGGTTTTCCCTGGCATATAAGAATCCTTTTCTTGTGGTACGGAGAAAAACGGCATAGTCCTCCTTTTCGAGGTCCACCGCGGATTTGGAAGCCATAATTACCGGAGAATACCCATAAGGAATACCATAATCAGACAGTTGAAACGTGCGTAATGGAACGTCTTTATCTTCGGCTTGAACACCTTCCCAGTTCCTAAAGATCCAAGTTGCATCGTACTTTTTGGACAGTAAGGTGGCCCAAATTCCCAATTTTTCGGGGTACACCAGGTCCAGTTCCCCTCTCCCACCATCATTGATAACCATTTGCCGAACAATTTCGTCCTCATATCTGGCTTTGTAGGAAGCATACGTTTTCCCGTCCAAATCTTTGGGGCGTTTCAACGCAGACTCTGCCAGCACCGCAATACCGCTCAAATCTTCTTGAAATATCGCGGCTATCGCCACCGCATCAAACGTCCGGCTTTTGGTACGATAGCTCAAAATACTTTCGAAAGGGCAAAGCGACATGTCCGCTTTGCCCAGTTCGACCTTTTTTGCTGGAGTGGTGGTGTAATTATCTTCTTGCGGATTCAGAAGTTCGACCTTAAGGCCTGCTCCCCTGTAATATCCCAATTCATCTGCAATAAAGAACCCGATGTGATTGATATTCGGTGTCCAGTCCAATGCCAATTTAAAAGTTTTCATAGGTCAAAAATTCAAGGTTGCTCCTACCAAAAAGTTGGTTCCCGCTTGGGGAAAGAAAAACGATTCTCCAAAGGAAACATAGCCGTTGTTTTCGTATTCCACATCAAAAATATTGTTCAATTGTGCTGTGATTACTAGCGATTTTAAAATCGAAATTCCAGGAATGGAATATTGTAAATTGATGTCGTTTAGGAAATAGCTATCCAAGGGGTTAGTGTCTTGGTTCGTTAAAAACTGCTCTCCCACATACTTGGAGAACAGACTGGCATTAAAGGTATCTGAAATACGGTAAGTTATTACGTTTCCGGCCACCACATCTGGCGAAAAAGAGATGTTGGTATTCCCGAGATTGGTAAAACCTCCGTTGCCATCTTCTACCAAAAAGTCTATATTTTTATTGGAACTTATCGCAAAGTTGGGACGGATTGTAAATTTGCCCCAGTTGATGTTGGCATCCACTTCCAATCCCAATCGATAGCTTTGCCCACTATTCGTCCGTATTGGAAATCCTACATTATCCCGCTCCCCGGTCAATACCAGCTGATTTTCAAAATCTAAATAATATACATTGGTATTCAATTGAAAGTTTGGTGACACATATCGCCACCCCAGCTCAAAATCATTTACACTCTCTGATTCTGGCGAACCCGTTTCAAAATCTACCCTTGCCGGCTCGCGATTGGCTCTTGCATAAGAAAAATAAATACTATTCCGATTATTGGGTTGGTAGGTGATTCCCGCTTTTGGATTGAAAAAGGTGTACTGCTCATCAACCTCCAATACTTCGATACCATCGAAAGTAAAATAGTCTCCTGAAGCCTCGTAGTTAATATTTCGCACTTGAACGTCGCCAAAGAGTGAAAACTGCTCGTTCAATTCCAAGGTAGCCTTGGCGTACAGATTAAAATCCGTTTTATCGGTACCATTGTCGTAAAATCTGAATGGGAAAGATGGCAACTGGCCGAACTGCAAGGCGGTTACCTCACCAAACTGTTCACCATCGTAACGATTCCATGCCCCGCCGAAAGTAGCATTCAGTGTATTGTTCGTGTACAACACGCTGAACACCGTTCCATAAAAATCACTATTGAGGTGTCTCCTGGTCGTTAAATCTGCACGTTCAATTGTTTCACCACCCGATTCAAATGTAGGCAGTCCGTAAAAGCTTAGATCAGGATTGAAAAAACTTGGGTCCGACTCCAAATATTGCTCAAAAAAACCTCTACTGTTCGTGTAGTGCAATGACACGTTCCCGGTCCAATTTTCATCAAACTGCTGCGTTATATGCAGCTGGAAATGGTCTTGTTTATAATTATCGGTCTGACGGTCGTAGAACTGGGTGTTTCCGTCGGCATCCAAAAAGAGTCCATCGTTGTTGAAGGTCCTATCGGCTTCCAATCCGGCCTCGTTCAATCCAAAGAACGAGAGTCCGGTAATTTCCTCACCTCCAAACACCACCGCTTTTATCAGCGTGTTTTCATCCGTATAGACCCCATCCAAAAAATAGGAACGCAGATCAGAAAAGGCCCTATCGACATAGCCGTCGGAATCTATCTTGGAAAGTCGTCCTGAAAAAGCGAAGTGGTCTTCCAAAAGACCCGTCCCAAATCTCACTGTATTTTTAAAGGTTCCAAAACTTCCGATACTGCTCGAAATCTGCCCAAAGGCATCTTCATTGACATTATCCGTGAGAATATTTACACTTGCCCCAAAAGCTCCAGCTCCATTGGTAGAAGTGCCCACACCTCGCTGTACCTGAATGTTCTCCACAGAGGAAGCAAAATCCTGAAGGTTTACAAAGAAAGTAGTTTGACTATCAGCATCATTGTAAGGAATCCCATTGATGGTAACATTGATTCTTGAGTTATCGGCACCCCGAATACGATAATCTGTTGGGCCGACCCCTGTCCCATCAAAAGTGGTGGCCACAACTGAGGGCAAAAAGTTCAGTAAAACAGGAATATCCTGACCCAGGTTAACGCGTTGAATATCCTTTTTTTCAAGTTGGGCATAGGTCACTGGAATTTTGTCATTAGCTCGTGAAGCGGATACAACCACTTCATCCAAGTCAATTTTTTTTCCCTGTACCGAATCTTGTTGTTGATTTTGCGCATTCAGCGAAACAATCGCTAGGCTGCACATGGCCCATGTTGTAAATGTAGTTTTACTGCAATACCTCTTATTGCTTTTTAATCGTCGCATTAAACCACTTATCCATTTAGTGGTCTTTCCATGATAATTAGAACATAGTAGTTTCATTCGTAAAAAGGTTACGAATAAAAGGGGCTATTATTCTGGTTAAACTTAATGTATTAAAGCGAAACGTCTTATAGTTTGGCCAGCGCACCGTCTCGCTCCTCACCCCAAAGGTCAATAAGACCTTCGTTGCTCGGCCGTCCCTTGGCGGCATTACCCGCCCAGGTTCATTGGGTATAATCTCAGCCTTTCTAAAAAAAGCACCCCTTTGAGATGGGTGCAAATGTAATACCCCACTCCCATTTTTCATAACAAAAAAATACGTTAATTAACATAGCGGTATATTCCAAACGTGCCACGCTTGCGTATATCTAATAGGTATGCGCCCCAAATCCAAGAAACAGTTCACGTTAAAAATTATGACCAGCTATTTAGTGCTAGGTATTTTAGCGCTCTTGGCAGGATATCTTATTTATTCGGAATTCTTGGCCTACAATGAAATTCAGAGCAGTTCCAAAGACAATCAAAAACTGCTTCAGACCAATCTTCTGCTTACTGAACTTCACGAAGCTGAAAATCTTTCCAAGCTTGCGCTCCAAACCCGAAGGTCCAATACTCTAAAAAAATATGCGAAAAAGGTGGATTCAATCATTTTAGTGGTCGATTCCCTTAAGGTTTTAGCTGAAGATAAACAACAAAGCCAAAGGCTTGATACGGTAGAACAACTTCTAAAAGAGAAAGCTTACAACACTGCTGAACTTCGAAAAATAAGGCTTAAGACGGCACAATACGCCCCGATCGATTCGCTTTTGAACACCATCCAGAAAATGGAGGTTGATATGGGTCGTATCACTCCTGAAAACCTAGTGGCTAACTTTGATGAACTGCCATCAGCAGCCAAAAAATCCATAAACGAATATGTGGCGCTGTTGAATAAAAATATTCCAAAAGATCCTAATTCCTCAGAAAAAACTTTAAATGTTGATTCCCTTTTAGCACTTTCCAAGACCCTCCTAACCCGTTCCAAAAAAGAAAATGCACAATTGAAACAGTCCCTGATACAGAAAGAACTGGATATCTACAGGACGGACATGGAGCTTTCCAGAAAGTTGCGCAGTATCCTTGCAAGACTTCAATTGGAAATCAACGCCAATGCCGAATTTGAGGGTTTTCAGAAACAGAAAATGATTGAGCGCAGTATCCGTTTTGGTGGTATGGCAGCTATCTTGGGCATAGTCATGGTCATTTTGTTCACTATCTTGGTATCTAAAGATTTTCTGAGAGTACAGCGATACAGGGAGCAGTTGGAATCAGAAAAATCATATTCCGAGTCCCTTTTAAAAAGTAGGGAACAATTAATATCCACAGTAAGCCACGATTTAAAATCGCCGTTAGGAACCATACGCGGCTACACGGAGCTTTTGGAGCAGAAACTTATTAAGGACAAGTCATCGGGTTATGTTCAAAACATTAGGTCTGCAACGGCTTATATCGATACTCTTGTAAGTGATCTTTTGGATTTTTCCAGATTAGAAGCCGGAAAGTTGTCCCTTGAAAAAAAGGCTTTTTCCCTCCCTAAATTGATGAACTCACTGACATCCCAGTACAAAGATGTTCAAAACAAAAAAGAGCTGTCATTTTCTTGTGCCATAGCTTCAGAACTGCAAACTCCCATCGTAAGCGACCCAATCCGCTTAAGTCAAATATTGAACAATTTGATTGGCAATGCCTTCAAATACACCGAAAAAGGATTTGTAGCAGTGGATGCAACTGTTAGTCAAACGGTAGCCGGCCCTTATTTAAAAATAAGGGTGAAAGACAGCGGTATCGGTATCAAAAAAGAAAAACAAATCCTAATTTTTAAAGAGTTTACCCAAGCAGATACTTCCATCCAACATACGTATGGCGGTTATGGGCTGGGGTTGACCATTGCCAAAAAGTTGTGTGGCCTGCTCGGCGGGTATCTTGAGCTGGAAAGTATGGAAAATGTGGGAAGTACTTTTACCATTTCCTTTCCCTTGGTTTTTGGCAAAATGATAGCATCTTATTCTGAAAATGAAACCATTGAGGAACAACAGCCTGTTTCACTTCTAGTTTTAGATGACGATACCAGCTTTTTAAAACTGGTTTTGGAGATTTGTAATGTGCACCACATAAAAGCTTCCGGTTTTACAAAATTCGAGGATTTGGAAAAGGTGCCGCACTTAAATTATAATCTGGTCCTCACTGATATAAATATGCCAAAGGTTGATGGGTTCGATGTAGTGCGTAGGCTGAGAACCAAAGATTACGGACATTATAGGGGCCAACCTGTAATAGCGATGACCGGGCAGAGCCCTATTGATAAGACCGAATATTTGAAAGCAGGTTTCTCAGAAGTACTCCAAAAGCCCTTCTCCCCCACAGTCTTACTGCAAACCCTGTATTCTATTTTAGCTTCTGAAAAAAGCGGATATCCCAATACTTCCAAAACAGAAATAGAAGGGTTATCGCAACCACTTTTTGATATTAGGTCCATTTCTTCCTTTTTAGAAGACACGGAGGCGGTAAAAAACGTGCTTTCCGTTTTTTTGGAGAACACTGTGCATAATTTAGACGTACTCGACCAAGCAATACGGAAAAGGAACGTTAAAAAAATAGAATCCGTATCCCATCAAATGTTACCGATGTTTCGTCAGCTTCGGATAGAAAAAGTAATCCCAACTTTGGAAAACTGGGAAGTTATTTCGAAAAACGTACAGTGGCCTCGTGTAGAAAAAGAGTATCAAACACTTAAAAACCTTATACCCAAATTAAAAATGGCCATTTCCGAATATTTGACTAAACATCCAGTTGATATTGATTGATTTTGTTGTACAGTGTCTTTCTTGTTATCTGCAACAACTTGGCAGCTTTACTTTTATTAAAATTGGTTCGCTTCAGCGCTTTTAGAATTCGTTCTTTCTCGTATGTGGATTTCGAAAAGTCAACTTCGGCATTTTCAACATTCGTATTTTTAACATGTTCCGGCAGCGCCTCAAGTTCCAAGATATTTCCCTCTGTGAACAAAAGTGCCCTTTTTATGACGTTCTTCAGCTCCCTCAAATTTCCGGGCCATGGGTAGTTCAGTAGTGCCCATTTGGCTCTTTCCGATATCCCACTTACCTCTCGTCCAATTTCTTGATTGGCACTCTGTAAAAAGGACTCGGCGAACAATATCAGGTCATCTCCTCTTTCGTGCAAGGAGGGCAATGAGATTGAAAATTCGTTCAATCGATGATATAAATCTTCCCGGAATCTGCCATCATTAACCGCTTTTTCCAAATCTTCATTGGTGGCCGATATAATCCGGACGTCCACAAACAGTTCTTGGGTACTGCCAACGCGCTTTATACGGCGTTCCTGTAGCGCACGTAATAGTTGCACCTGGTTTTCGTAAGACAGGTTCCCGATTTCATCCAAGAAAAGAGTACCCCCGTTCGCTGCCTCAAAATGCCCTATTTTATCTTCAATGGCACCGGTGAAACTTCCTTTGAGATGCCCAAAAAACTCGCTCGCTGCTATGTCCTTCGGTATCGCTCCACAGTCAACAGCAATAAACTTTTTACTCTTTCTTGGGCTGGCATTGTGGATTGCCCTTGCCGTTACTTCCTTACCCGTACCACTGGCACCTTTCAGTAAAACGGACATGTGGGTTGGCGCTACTAACTTCACATAATGTTCCAGTTGTTTTGAACTATCACTTTGTCCCACAACCGTTTTCGAGACGTTGGCCGTTTGCATGGAAGACTTTATATCCCCCGTTCCCTTTTGATCTTTCTTGATTTTAAGCGCTTCGTGTATAATTCTGAGAATCTCGTCAGGGGTAAAAGGCTTGGAAATGTAATCAAAAGCTCCTTTCTTCATTGCCCTTACGGCATTTTGCACTTCGGCATATCCTGTCATCATGATAACTTGGGTGCCCGGGGATTCTTGTTTTATCAAGGAAAGAAAATGGACCCCGTCGCCTTCAGGCAGTCTTACATCCGATAAAACAATATCAAAAAAAGTTTGCTTAGCTTGTGAAACGGCTTCTTTTAAAGTAGTGCTGGTGGTGATTGCAAAATTCTGCTTGGTCAAAAAGCGGGATAGCATTTGACCGAAGGCAGCATCGTCTTCAAGAATTAAGATTTTGGGCATATCTCGTACCTAATATACGGCGCCCTATCTGTATTGGATGATATTGTGCTGGTAAAATTATCACAAAAAGAGAAGAGGCCCGCCAAACCGAACCTCTTCCTAACCAAACTAACCTAACACGATTAATCAAAACTTGTGTAGGATTTGCTATAGCTCCAGCCAATTGCCCTCCGCGTCGGCATATACCGTACCCGAAGTACCATCCTCAAGGGATAGGTCCAACTTGTATTGGTCAGAGGAATTTTTGTAGGCTTTGTCTATACTGGCAGTGGGGTAATCCTTGGATACAGCTGCAGAAACCGCCTCTGGAAGGTCTGTTACACTGATTTCCTGAAAATCCTGGTCCGTGGTCGTAAGGGTCACGTCTTCATTTTGAACTTCAGTTGTCACTTCCTGTGCGGTCGTTGCAAATCCTATACATACTAATGCTGCTGCTAAAATCAATTTTTTCATGATATGCTTTTTAAATTATACTTGTTGAGTAAAATGAAAATTTAGTGCCAGCAAAAAGTTGAAAAGTATTTTTTTATAACTTACTGAAAATTAAATTATTAGATATTCTTTGAGATTTCTTAAAGTGTGTAATACTGTAGCCCCAGACACAAGTTTGTGTATTTTTTCTACAAAAAGAAGGCTGCATTTGCAGCCTTCTCAAGTACCAATATCAAAAAAGATACTGGTCGCTATGGACAACACGTGGTTAGTGTTTGCACAGCATTATGCCTATTGCTCCTTGTTTTTGTATTTGTCTTCACGCTTCAAATAGGATACCAGAAAAAAGATGGATACGGCCAGAACCAAGATGCTCAATACAAAAACTGCTTTATACACTATCATTTTTTTGTTTCTTTTATATGGGACACATGTATATCCGATAGGTCACAAAAAAGGTCGCAACTCGTGCGACCTTAAAACAAATCAACCAACCAAAATGACCAGATGCTAGCATCTGGTATACTTATATCATCTGCTTTTTTAGATTGCTATGGGCCCGGAAAAGCAGACCCAACAGAACAATGTTCAAAAGCACTAAAAACGTTGTAATTCCGATAAACCACATACAATACTTCTTATTTATAATATAAGACCCCTGTTTTTGGCACAGGTCACCCCGATTTGGGTTTTTAACAGATTTTTGACATTTATAAGTAAAAAAAACCTGTGGGAAGAAGATTCTACCTGTTTTTCTTTAAAAATCAGGCTTGATGTGTTGGTTTTAGCAAGTCGTTCACTGTTTTAACCGGATTGAAGGTCACCAAAGGAACTTCTACAAAGAGCGTATTCCAAAATGCCATACCTCCATTCCAAAGTCCGGGGAGTTCCAATGCTTTCAATTCTTTTCCTGCCTGGGTCTTTCTTGTGATAAAACCTTGTTTATGGTCCACAAACTCTAAAAGATCATACTTTTTTCCTTTGTGGTCTCGTATTCCGCAGACAATGTCCACAGGATTGAAATGGGTTGCATTTTGCACCAATCCTGCTTGTTCCGAACTGGACATATCGATTTGCGCAGATTCAACAATTTGAAGCGAAATATTTCCAGCTTGGTCCTCGATCCAGAAGGGGCCACCTCCGGGCTCTCTCTCATTTTTGACCATACCACAAACCCGTATGGGTCTGTTGAGTTTTTTCTTTATCGCCGTAATTTTCTCTTCAAGACCCAATGCATGATATGCCTCGGAAAACAGGCTGTTCATTTCATTTTCCAGAAAGCTTTGGATTTCCTGGAGTTTTGCATCCGTGATTTCTCCAATTTCCAAATAACCAGCATATTCAAAGGCTTTGGACTGTATCCGAAGTAAAACCCCTGCCAACATTTTTTTGCTGTTCCCAATGGCCTCCAGATTCTTATCCACAACGACATTATCTATGTTCTTGATGAAGATAACGTCCGCATCCTGTTCATTTAAGTTTTCGATAAGTGCACCATGTCCTCCAGGTCTGAAAAGGATGGAGCCATCCTCTTTCTTGAATGGATTATTTTCCAAATCAACGGCAATGGTATCCGTAGCGGGTTTTTGGTTGGAGTACGAGACAGAAAAAACGGTCTGTGTTGTGCCCGAGACCTTTGGTCCGGATTTTTTGTACGCTTCCCCGAACATCTCATTATGTTGAACGGATATGGTAAAATGCAAATTTGCTTGCCCATGGGTCTTCGCATAGAAAGCAGCTTCTTTCAAATGTTCTTCAAAAGGGGTGGCCGATGCTTCGCCATATTTATGAAAAGGCAAAAGACCCTTAGGATAGAATCCATAATTCAAACCTTCATCCACTAACATTTCTTTGACAAAAAGATAAGCCTCTTCATTTTTATCAGCTGCCTTATCCGAAATTCGTTGCATGAGCAAGGTGTAAAAGGGAAAACGCTCCTTTTCTTCTAAAAACTGTTTTACAGCTTTATCCCCGTTTCTATCAAAATAGTCATCCAAGGATTCATCGGAAGGGTTGTAAGTGTCCAAAAAATTGAACATCGCTTTGAACATTCTGGATGCCGCGCCTGAGGCGGGAACGAATTTTAAAAGATCAAGGTTTTGGGAAGCCTTTTCAAAATACACTATCAGCTCTTGCGTTTCCCTTTCAGAAAAACGAAGGATCCCAGCCCCGACCACTGCTGCTTTTTTGAGTTTTATGTACGGTATTCCCTCTTTGAAGGTCTCGATTTGTGCTAAAACTTTTTCTTTTGAAATTCCTTTTTCTTCAAGTTGTTTTAGGTCTTCTTGACTAAATTCAATCATGGGGCAAGCAGTTTATCCAGGTGTTCCACAGCGGTTGCGAAACGTTTTTGTTTATCTCCCTTTAAAGTAACAAAATTCCTATGGTATTTCTTTAAAGTTTCATTGAAATACGCAAACATTCTCTCGCGCTCCTCTGGCTTGTCGCGCAGGTCGTCCTTTACCCAAGGAACGTCAATGTAGGTAAGTAGATATAAATCATACGTGTTTTTAAGTGCATATTCTTCCAAAAGAGGATCGCAATACCCCAAATAGTAGGCTTCGGAGTAGACTTTTGTCTCCAACAAATCTGTATCGCAAATAAGTATTTTATTGGCTTTTTTGGCCAATGCGTTCTCCAACTCCATTTGGCCATAGGCTATGGGCAAAAGGTCTTTGGGCTCACAGGCTTTTTGTTCTTTATTCCACTTGTCCTGCAAATACTCACGCGCATACTCTGGGACCCATTGGGTCCGGTAATGCTCAGCCAACTTTTTTGAGAGCGTGGTCTTTCCCGTGGACTCCGGTCCAAAAAGAACTACCTTAATAAGGTCTGAGGGCTCCTGCCCAAGCTTTTTTTCCATGAGAGATAGCCATAAATGGCAATAATGGTAAACAAAAAATATTGAAAAGAGGAAAACACCAATCCTTTATATAAATATAAAGGCACAGAGATAATATCGCCAATAATCCAAAAAGTCCAATTCTCCAATTTCTTTTTAGCCATTAACCACATTCCCACAAAAAAAATCGCAGTGGTCAGGGTATCGATATATGCCGTCCAGGAATCGAACTTTCTAAACAGCACATAGACTGCAAAGACAAAGACAAGGGTGGAGAAAAACAATACGATTGACCATTTTTTGTCCGATTCATCCATTTCAGTAATGGGAATAAAATGCGTGGCGTCCACTTTTCTTGTCCAAACCCACCAGCCGTAAATGCTCATGGCAAAATAATATCCGTTTATAAGCATATCTCCCAATAAGCTGTATACGAAAAGTATATAAACAAAAATTGCGGTGCTGATAATTCCGGTCGGATAAACCAAGATATTTTCCCTTTTGGAAAACCATACACTTAAAAAACCAAAGAAGACCCCAATAATTTCAAGTACTACCAAGTGTATGGGAATACCTTGATATTGGGCGAACAACCACTCAAAAATGGGGCGCATAGTTGCTTCGGTCAGATTTAACTACTTTCATTTGTAGCACTACATGCTCCAAATTCTCAAAAGTTTCTTTGATTTCAGATTGTAATACGGTCATAACCTGATGGTATTCACCATAAACTTGGGTGCTGAGAGGATTCTCCAAAACAGTTAGTCCGGAAGCCCGAAGTTTTTTTATGAAATGGATGATCGCAGGTTCAAAGTCATCCTGCAAGGGTGTCAGGGTCAGTTCAACTGATATTTCCATGTGCTATTCTTCCTTGTTACGCCATAAAACTACAAAAAGAGAATGTTTGAAGTTATCCTTCGCGTTGGGCATAGACGCAGGTAAATCCTTCAAACTCCAAAAAATCCACATGATATTCCGATTGTTGACCATGATATCTTATCTGTGCCTTCGTGTTGGACGTCTCAAAGGTAAAATCAGAAACATCGATATGTTTTAGAAAACTCAAGCCGGGTTGACCATAAATTTTATAGAGAGACTCCTTCGCGCCCCAGACTACGGTCAATTTTCGGATAATGGCCTCGGTATTCGCCAAAGTCCGATATTCATGCAATGGTGTAAACTTATGTGCAATTCGCAGAATTTTCTCGCGTTGCCTTTCGATATCAATCCCAACTTCTTCCTTTCTTCCAATAATTATGCCTGTAAAATGGTTGGAATGGGTAATGGAAACATGGTTGCCATCCCTTAAATGGGGCTTTCCAAAATCATTGTAGTAAAGGTCTTTATCCTCATAACCCGCCTTACCCAACAAATGCCTAATGCTAAGAAATGCTCTTCGATGCAGTTCAGATTTCATGGCCTGCATCCTTTGGTGACAGGGGTCGGTCAGCTCAATTCCCTTCGCCAAATCCTTTTCCGCCTCGGTAACTTTCCAAAGATAAACCTGGGTGTGGGCGGAAACCATTATGCTTTTGTAAATGGGCATGAATAAGAGTTTAACTATTTGTATCTTTGCACCCTGAAAGACGAAGCTACAAAAAGTAATAAACCTATGAGCACAAAAACAATTCCCTATGTTCCTTACAAAGTAAAGGATATTTCACTTGCTGACTGGGGCCGTAAAGAAATTGAACTGGCCGAGGCAGAGATGCCCGGGCTGATGGCCCTTCGGGATGAATACCATGATGAACAGCCCCTTAAGGGAGCGCGTATTGCAGGATGCTTGCACATGACCATTCAAACTGCGGTATTGATAGAAACTTTGGTAGCCTTGGGAGCCGAGGTCACATGGAGTTCTTGTAATATTTTTTCAACCCAAGATCACGCTGCCGCTGCAATCGCCGCCGCCGGAATTCCCGTTTACGCCTGGAAGGGCATGACCGAAGAGGAATTTGATTGGTGTATTGAACAGACCCTTTTCTTCGGAGAAGACAGAGAACCTTTGAATATGATACTTGACGATGGGGGCGACCTGACCAATATGGTGCTGGACCAATATCCCGAGTTAGCGTCTGCCATCAAGGGGCTGTCCGAGGAAACCACCACTGGGGTGCATAGATTATATGAGCGGGTTAAAAATGGTACATTGCCCATACCTGCCATCAACGTGAACGATTCCGTTACCAAATCCAAGTTTGACAACAAATATGGTTGCAAGGAAAGTGCAGTGGATGCCATTCGAAGAGCAACGGATACCATGTTGGCCGGAAAACGGGTGGTTGTTGCAGGCTATGGAGACGTAGGAAAAGGTACGGCCGCTTCATTTAGAGGCGCAGGTGCGATCGTTACCGTTACTGAAATAGACCCAATTTGCGCGTTGCAGGCCTGTATGGACGGATATGAAGTAAAACGCTTGGAGTCCGTAATTGGAAATGCTGATATTGTTATTACTACCACGGGTAACAAGGACATTATTAGAGGTGAGCATTTTAAAGCGCTGAAGGATAAGGCGATCGTCTGTAATATAGGTCATTTTGATAATGAGATTGATATGGCTTGGCTCAATGGGGAATATGGCAACACCAAGGACGAAATCAAACCACAAGTTGATAAATACACCGTGGATGGAAAGGATATTATTATTCTGGCTGAAGGACGACTGGTAAACCTAGGTTGTGCCACAGGACACACTAGCTTAGTGATGAGCAATTCATTCACGAACCAGACCTAGGCACAAATTGAGCTGTGGAACCATAGAGACAAATACAAGAATGAGGTCTATATGTTGCCGAAACACTTGGATGAAAAGGTAGCTAAACTACACCTATCCCGACTAGGAGCCGAACTTACTGAACTTAAGAAAGATCAAGCGGAATATATCGGTGTTACGGTGGAAGGTCCATTTAAACCCGAATACTACAGGTATTAAATTTTAATTACCATTGTTATACAACGAAAACCCTTGCAAAACGCAAGGGTTTCTTATTTTAGAGCTTTCACAAATCAATCCACGTTAGATGCATATCGTTTTAACCGGTGCCACCGGCACTTTAGGATCTCAACTACTCTTTTTCTTACTTGAAAGCAGGCTAGAATCCCTAGAAAAAATATATGTCATCGTTAGAAAGAAGAACCGGGTTTCAGCGCATGCCCGGGTGATGAATATGCTAAACAGCATCTCTGTCCCGGTCTTTGTTCAAAGAAACAAAAAGACCATTCTCCAAAAAATTGAGGTTATTGAAGCAAAGCATTTGCTCCAACCCGATGTATTCCTCCAAAAAGGGACCCGTTACTATTTTATTCATTCTGCAGGATTTGTAAATCTTTCGACCGACCCCAGTAATAAAACGGAAATCTTTGCCGAAAATCTGACATTGACCCAAGACATTTTTGTGGCATACAAGGATTATCTATACAAGTTTATCTATGTGAGTACTGCATTCTCCATTGGTAAACTGGACGGCCTTTTGGGCAATAATTATCTGGATACAGGGCAGAGCGAATACCGCAATTTTTATGAGGCGTCCAAACATGCGGCCGAAAAGTATTTGGTCAGGGAAGGGGCCAAGGCCAAAATTTCTGTTCAAATACTAAGGCCGAGTGTACTAGGTGGAAATATCATGGGGAGTCCCAGTTTTTTCATTTCCAAGTACATGGTTTTTTATTTATTCGCGAAATTCTTTTACAGAAGCCCTTCTTCTGAACATGTCAGGATTCAAGCGCATCAAGATAGCAAACTCAACATTATCCCAACAGATTATGTCGCCCAGGTAATTGCCAAGGTATTCGACACAGATATTCAAGAACTGAACATTGTAAATTCCAAAGGGACCAACATATTTAATGGGATAGTAAAAATTTTGGAGACCGTAAACTTTAAAAATTTCAGGTTGACCCAGGAATTGATAAATACCGCTTCTGAATTTGAAAGCAAATTAGAGCAATTCTATTATGAGACCATTGGTGTTCATCTTACTCCTTACTTAATATCAAGGCCTTGCGAATGGGATACCACCCTTTTGGAAAGTATATTGCCCATTCCAAAATACAATCTGGAAGACTATCTGGTGGCCACTGTAGAATTTGCGAAGAACAACGGATTTCGGAATCAGCGTTGGTAAGGAATTGATTGCGGTCATTTTTGAGATGATGTTGGAAGTACCGCATAGGATACTTCTAAATTCACATATCCAACCATCTTTTAAAATTCGTGGTACGCTCTCGGGACACAATGACCTGTTCCTCTTCCTTTGGAAGTATTTTGAGCAGCAACCGACTGTTGAAGTAACTATGAATTTCTGTAACAGCCTGAACGGAAACCATGAATTTTCGGTTGATTCGAAAGAAATGGATTGGATTCAAAATATTCTCCAGTTGATCGATGGTGTATTCAATTGGATAAGATTTTCCAGAATGGGTGTACAGATAAATAAGGCCCTCATGGGATTTGAAGTACGCGATATCCTCCACATTGAATGACTTGAACATATTGCCCACTTTTACCATAAACCTATGTTTGTATTCCTTATGGAAGAGCTGTTTCAAGTGTTCCAGGTTTTCCGTTGTTCCATTTCCATTTCGGGTTATGTTCTTTCGGAACTTTTCCAAGGCTTTTTTTAAATCTTCCTTCACAATGGGTTTGAGCAAGTAGTCCAACCCATTATACTTAAATCCTCGAATGGCAAACTCGTTGTACGCTGTGGTGAAGATGACCGGAGGATGTTCTTCCAACCCATCCAGAATATCAAAACCATAGCCATCATTTAATTGTATGTCCAAAAAAATAAGGTCTGGCGACGTATTGCTTCCGAACCAAGTGGAACCACTTTCCACGGAATTCAATTCTGCAACAATGGAAATTTCCGGGGCCAATTCCTGAACCAAACGACCCAATCGTTTTGCCGCAAATTCTTCATCCTCAATAATCACTGCTTGCATCAGGAAATCGCTTTTAAACTGGATTTCATAACCGTACTTTCCAAAAGGGGTACGATTACCTCAAAATACGAGGTTTCCTCCCTGATCAGGACGGTTTTATTCGTATGATAGGCATAGCGTTTTTTGATGTTCTGTAGACCCATCTGGGTAGTTACTTCGGGATTCATCCTCTTCTGAAGGTTATTTTGGACCACCAGGGCGTCCTGTCCAATATTTGAAATGGAGATGTTCAGTGGTTTTTCCTTGCTATACTGATTGTGCTTCAATGCATTTTCCACCAACATCTGCAAGGTCAATGTAGGTATGTAATAGGAAGCCGTGGCGATAGTAATGTCCATAGAAATAGTGACCGCCTTTTTATGCCTTACATTCATCATAAAAATGTAAGAATCCAAAAAATTGATTTCCTTTTGAAGACTCACAAGATCTTGCTCCCGATTGTCCAGGATATAACGATACGTTGACGCCAAGCGGGTTACAAAATCAGAGGCCAGGTCCCGATCTTCATACATTAAAGAAGTCAAGGTGTTCAAACTATTGAATAAAAAATGCGGGCTTATCTGATTTTTCAGCGTGGTGTACTGGGAAGCCATCATTTCGCGGCGTAAATCCTTCATCTGCTTGGTCAACTGATCTCTTTGTTTCATTGAAAAATAAAACAGATTTATAAAAATGACCGCTACGCCCAAGAGCCACGCCCTAAAGATATTTGCCCGAAATTCCAAAGGTGGGTTCTCACAAACAATTCCAAAAACATCTCTTAGGGGGAAAAGCGCCAAATAATAGACCATGGTTGTCAAGGGGACCAAAACAAGCATGGTTTTGCCAAAAATCAACAAACTGCTCTTTAAGTTGAGACCCCCAGATTTCAACTGTTTATAAATCAAATAGTCATTGTATTCCCAAGAAATCATGAAGAACATAAAAGCCGTGATGTAGTAAAAAATCGAAGTAGGTTCAAAAAAACCTCCAAACCCCTTTCCATCATGGTCAACCGAAGCTTTTATCAGAAGAAATACTATATTGACCACCATCCAACGTAGTAGAAACTTTTGTACTCTTGGTATTTTAAAAAACTTCTTCATTCGTATCACAAATGTATCCTAGTCGTCTCAATATACTAAAAACATCACCGCTGAAATGCCAAAACCATCTTTGAACTGATGTAATTCCATTTGAACCGATTTTTTGGGTTCGGAATAAAACGGTAACAAATCAAGGGAACATGGCACACTTCAATCCTTAATTCGACAGGAATACCGTGGTGTCACTTTGGTTTCCTGCCAATTGTAAAATCTTTGGCCGAAAACAACATCGTCATGAAAAAAATTGTATTGAGCATATGTATAATATTGGGTTGGCATTCTTATTCACAAACCGGAACCATACGCGGAACTGTAATTGATAAACAATCCGAAAATCCGCTTGAAGGAGCCACCATCGAGCTCCTTAACATGGAGGTTGCCACTGGGGTCATCACCGACTTTGACGGTAGGTTCGTGATTACCGATGTACCCCTCGGCAGACAAACTATTTTTGTCAGCTTTATAGGTTATGAGAGTATTACCCTACCCAACATAGATGTCACCACGGGAAAAGACAATTTTGTTACCATCCAACTACAGGAATCTTTTAATCAGTTGGACGAAGTTGTTCTGACCAACAATGTGAACAAAGACAAACCCCGCAACAAACTGGCCAGTGTTTCCGCCCGGCAATTTGGACTGGAGGAAGTGACCCGATTTTCAGGTGGGCGGGGAGATGTGGGACGTTTGGCCGCTAACTTTGCCGGGGTATCCTCACCCGATGACAGCAGAAATGACATTGTTATCCGAGGTAACTCTCCCACCGGGCTCCTATGGCGATTGGAGGGAATACCCATTCCAAACCCCAATCATTTTTCAGCATTTGGAACTACGGGAGGACCCGTATCTGCAATAAACTCCAATGTGTTACAGGATTCAGATTTTTTTACTTCGGCGTTTCCCGCAGAGTATGGCAATGCCCTTGGTGGCGTATTTGATTTGGGTTTTAGGACGGGTAATGTGGAAGATTATGAATTTACCGCCCAGGTTGGGGCATTTACTGGAATTGAGGCCACCGCGGAAGGACCCATGGGCAAGAACAGGGGTTCTTTTTTGCTTGCCGCACGCTACTCGTTTGTGGGATTGGTGGGCGCCGGGGCAGGAGGAGGTTCTGCGGCTACCCCAAATTATACAGATATCTCTTTCAACTTGAACTTTGGAAAGGGTAAACTGGGCACCATTTCCGTTTTCGGAATTTTGGGTACATCGGATATTGATTTTCTTGGAGATGAAATTGATGAAGATGATCTTTTTGCGGCAGAGGATGAAAACCTCTTTGTAGAATCACGATTTGGTGTGGTTGGCTTGAAACACCGACTTAAAATTGGTGATAATTCCTTTCTTAAAACAGTAGTTGCAGGTTCATTGGCACAGAACGATATTACCGCTGATAGGTTCTTTGATATAGACACCCCTCAGGAAAGATCCATTCTTTTTACGGAAGCTGACAATTCAGAAACCCGATTGAGCATCTCAACTCTTTTCAATTCAAAACTTAGCAACCGGATAACACTTCGAACAGGAGTACTTTTAGAGACTTTTGGTATTGAATCCCTTTTAAGGACCAGAGAAGAGCAGGAAGACCTCAACGGGGATGGAGATCGGGATTTGGTAACCTTCCGGGATACTGATGAATCCTTCAGCCTTTGGCAACCCTACGTGCAAGGACAATTTCGATTAAGTGAAGCGCTTACTTTAAACGCTGGAATCCATTCATTGTACAGCAATTTAAATAATCAATTTGTAATTGAACCACGCGGTGGACTGAACTACAACCTCAATGATAAACAAAGCTTGAGCTTTGGATATGGATTACATCACCAACCCATTCCATTGCCCTTGTTATTCTTAAATGAAGAAACGGACGGTCAAACCTTACAAAGTAACCGTGGGTTGGATTTTGTTCGAAGCAACCATTTCGTTTTAGGCTATGATATAAAACTGGCACCCAGTTGGCGGGGAAAACTGGAAGTGTATTATCAAGATATCTCCAATGCCGGCGTTGAAGCCTTCCCTTCCAGCTATTCTACTTTGACGGAAGGAGCGGATTTTGCGTTCGAAAATGATAGGGTTTCCCTGGTCAATGAAGGGACCGGATTCAATCAAGGTGTAGAGCTGACGTTGGAAAAGTTTTTCAGCAAAGGATATTATGGCCTTTTGACCGCTTCTTTTTTTGAAAGCAAATATGAAGGGAGCGACGGAGTAGAACGAAACAGTCCTTTCAATAACGGTTATGTAGTCAATTTTCTGACGGGGAGAGAGTTCAGTATAGGCGGTTCGGGCAGAACTACTCTATTTTTTGATACAAGGGCGGCCTTTGCGGGAGGTAGATATTTTACTCCGGTAGATTTAACAGCTTCCCAACAGGCGGGTTTTGAGATACTTCAAGAAGATCTGGCATTCAGCCAACAATACGATGACTATTTCCGATGGGATATCAAGTTTGGTGTAAAGTTGAACAGTAAAGGGAAGAAGCGTTCGCACCAATTGTACTTGGACCTTCAAAATGTAACCAACCGTGAAAATGTATTTGTCCAACGGTACAATCGATTGACCAATCAGGTAAATCAAGTGGACCAGGTCGGTTTTTTCCCAGACTTTGGATATCGATTCCAGTTTTAAGAATACTATCAACTTGCACCAAAATGAGCTCTAATGAGAACCCAGAAAACAAATTTTTCCCAAAAAGATGGCAAAAGGAAATTCGCCCAACCTATGAAAAAGAGAAAAACACCCCTAACTTTGTTTGGTGGGGATGGAAAACTTCGTAAAATGAAACAACTTTCTTGGGGCATCACCGCTCTGGTTCTTGTGATCACGGCAATATCGGTTAGCAACAATCGCGAAAGTGATATTGATTTTCTGGAGGATCAACTGATTTCCGTAGCGGACTATTTTGAAGAAAGGGACCTAAAAAATGAAGAGGTATCCCAGGCAGATGTGGCCTGGCATCTAGATCACATCCTAAAAACCATAAACAGACTAACGGACGCCTTGGTAGCATCTGATCCAAAGGAATATAAAGCAAGTATGAACTTCCAGAGGATACTCGTTCATACTACTGGGTTTATTCCACGTGGTGAAGCGCAATCTCCAGCCAGTGTGCAACCTCCGAACGTCATTTTATTGGATAGTCTGCATTGGCAACTGGAGCGGACAAAGGTCAATTTGGATTTAATAGCTACCCTGGACGAAAATGCGCATTTTGCACATCCGGTATTCGGTAGTTTGGACAGGGACCAAACCCGTAGGTTCATCGAAATACATACGAACCACCATCTAAAGATTATTCGAGATATTTTAGGAGAGTAAATCCTATTTTGGATTAGAGGATTATAGTGAGCAAAGCCCCTAAAAGAATAACATAAATGGGTGGAGGAGGTTGTCACAAGCATTTTGGCGTATCCAATCAATAGGATTCGGAACACTCAAAGTATCCCGGCATTAGCTGTAAAGGCAAACAATAAACGACTGATTTAAAACAAAAAACCCCACTTTTAGTGGGGCTTTTTGGTAACTTTAAGTTTGTGTCAGGCTTCAAACGGGTCCACAGATACGTAAGATTTGCCACCTGCTTTCTTCTCAAACCTGACAATCCCGTCAATCTTGGCATGGAGACTATGGTCTTTGCCCGCATACACGTTTTCTCCCGGATTATGCTTTGTTCCGCGTTGTCTAACAATAATGTTACCGGCAACGGCGGCTTGTCCTCCGAATATCTTTACGCCTAGGCGTTTCGATTCCGATTCCCTACCATTTTTTGAACTACCTACACCTTTTTTATGTGCCATGATGTTTCTTTTTTAGTTCCTAATTTCTTATTTGCTCAAAGCTTCAATAAGCTCTGCTTTCTTCATGGATGAATAACCGCTGATTTCTCTGTTCTTCGCCATCTCCTTCAATTGTGCAACAGTTTTTGATGCTAAATCTTCTGTTGCCTCCACTTTAGGTGCCTCTACTTTGGGGGCGGTCTCTTTCTTAGCGGCCGGTTTTTCGGCTTTTGCTTTTGCCGGAGCTGCTTTTCTCGCTCCCTTGGCCACTATACTTTCAACTACAATTTCAGTTAGGTATTGTCTGTGGCCATTTTTTTTGCGGTACCCTTTTCTTCGTTTCTTTTTAAAGACGATTACTTTGTCCCCCTTCAGGTGCTTTACTACTTTGGCTTCTACTGCCGCACCGTCTATGACTGGGGCGCCAACCGTTACGTTCCCGTTGTCATCGAGAAGAAGTACTTTGTCAAACGTCACTTTTTTTCCTTCCTCTGCTTGTAAACGGTGTACGTACACTTTTTGGTCTTTTGCAACTTTAAATTGCTGCCCTGCCATTTCTACTATTGCGTACATATTTGCGTTAATTAGATTTAATTGTTTCGCTTCACAATTTTAGCGGCTGCAAATATACTGCTAAATCCTTAATCCACAAGTATAATGAATCATAATTGATTCTGTTTTTTTAAGTTGTTGGAGGTCTTGAACAACTGCATAAAAGAAAGGGTGAGAACCAAGGTTGTGGCGAATCCCATAATGGCCACCGTGAAAAAAACGATTCCTTGAAAATTAGCATAATCTTTGGACCATACTTTAGAAAGCTCATTTAAAAATGAAGCATTCAGTTCGGTGGAATATAGTGCGAAGAAAATGGTGAACAACAAGGTCGCCACGAATCCCATAGTGACTCCGGCGGTAAAACCTTTCCCATAGGTAAAATCTCTTCCCATTCTTATCTTGGTGTATTTAATGGTCTCATAAATACCAAAACCGGTGATAATACCATTGAACAGACTGTAAAAAACATTCGTGTGCTTGCCCAAAAGGGAGAGAATCAAAAAATACGCCATGAGTACCGCGCTCGTAACAATTCCGAAGCGAATGGGCAAGGTAAGATTTTTCATTGTGTCACTTTTCTTGGATGGATTTATAATTTACTGAATGTTTGGGAATTATTTAAGTATTTCAGAAAAAACTAAGAAACCGAAAAATCAAATTCCTTATGATTTAATCCTATATTCGTGTAACATGCGGGATAAATAGTAGTCTAATCCATCATGTTGTTATAACCCTTAAATTTTGAAAATGAAAAGAACACTATTTTTAAGTCTTTTCGTATTCGGATTGGCAAACTTCCTTGTTGCCCAGGAAGTTACCTTTGAAGAATATGATTTGGATAACGGACTTCATGTTATCCTGCACCAAGATAACGGCGCCCCAGTGGTCAACACCTCTGTTATGTACCATGTTGGCTCCAAGGATGAGGACCCCCAAAAGACAGGATTTGCACATTTCTTCGAGCATCTGTTGTTTGAAGGCACCAAGAATATTGAAAGAGGGGAATGGGATAAGATTGTCTCCTCAAGCGGGGGCAGTGGAAACGCAAACACCTTTTTAGACAGAACCTATTATTACGAGACATTTCCTTCCAATCAGCTGGAAACCGGCCTTTGGTTGGAATCGGAACGTTTGATGCACCCCATAATCGGCCAAATTGGCGTGGATACCCAAAAAGAAGTGGTACAAGAAGAGAGAAGATCGCGTTTTGACAATGCGCCCTATGGAGCGTTTTTCGAACAGTTATTGAAAAATCTATATACGGATCATCCTTACCGATGGGGGGTTATCGGCTCCATGGAACACATTGCAAGTGCCACTTTGGACGATTTTAAAAAATTCAGCAAAACCTACTACGTACCCAACAATGCGGTGTTGGTGGTAGCAGGCGATATAGATATTCCCAAGACCAAAAAGATGATTGAGGACTATTTTGGACCCATTCCAAGAGGCGCCGAAATTCAACGGGTAAATGTGGATGAAAAGCCCATTACTACTACGGTTCAAGCATCTTACAACGATCCGAACATTCAAATCCCCGCCATTTTATTGGCGTATAGGACCCCGGGTCAAGCAGAAAGGGATGCCTATGTTATCAATATGATTTCAACATATCTAAGTGATGGCGAAAGCTCCAAACTATACAAAAAATTGGTCGACGACAAAAAAATGGCACTTCAAATTTTTTCGGTGCCCATTAGTGCCGAAGATTATAGCTCTTATATTGTGGGCGCCCTTCCTGTGGGAGAAAATACCATCCAAGATTTAAAAAAGGAAATCGATGAGGAAATTCTAAAAGTCCAAATGGACTTGATTTCCGAAAGGGACTATCAAAAATTACAGAACAAGTTTGAAAACAACTTCGTTAACGCCAACAGTAGTATTGAAGGCATCGCCAATTCCCTTTCAGAAAACTACTTATTGAAGGGGGACACGAACCTTATCAACACGGAAATTGATATTTACCGGTCCATAACAAGGGAAGAAATCAGGAACGTAGCCAAAAAATATTTAAAAGTGAACCAAAGGGTCGAATTGGAGTATCTGCCCGTACAAAAAGATGCCAATTAAGATGAGAAAGTATATATTTTTAGGGTCACTGTTGCTGATGTCGATGGCAACATTTGGTCAAATAGACAGAACAAAACAACCAAAACCTGGACCAGCTCCTGAAATCAATTTAAAGGAACCCACTCAGTTTGAATTGATGAATGGCCTAAAGGTCATGGTGGTTGAAAATCACAAGTTGCCCAGAGTCTCTTTACAACTTACACTGGACAACCCCCCCATACTGCAAGGAGATAAGGCGGGTGTATCCGATTTAACATCGAGTCTGTTGGGAAAGGGATCAAAAAACATTGGGAAGGATGATTTTTATGAAGAAGTGGATTTCTTGGGTGCCACAATTTCCATTGGGGATCAAAGTGCCTTTGCCAGTTGTCTGTCAAAGTACTTTCCCCGAATTTTGGAACTGATGGCAGATGCTGCCCTAAATCCCAATTTCACCCAAGAGGAATTTGATAAAGAAAAAGAGAAGCTTCTCACCGGCCTGAAATCGCAGGAAAAAGACGTTTCTGCCATTGCCACTAGAGTCCAGTTGGCCTTGGCTTATGGAAAAAATCACCCTTATGGAGAAATTACGGATGAAACAACGGTCAACAATGTGACCCTGGCGGACGTTGATAAGTACTATAGGGAAAACTTTGTGCCCGCCAATGCCTATTTGGTCATTATTGGTGATGTAAAGTTTGAAGAGGCAAAAACCCTGGTAACCGAATATTTTACCCCCTGGTCAAAAGCTACCCCACCCTCATTCAGCTATTCAAAACCTATGGATGCGCAATATGCGCAAGTTAATTTTGTGGACATGCCCAATGCGGTACAATCCGAAATTGCGGTTCAGAATATTACCGAACTAAAGATGAAGGATGACGACTATCTCCCCGCACTTTTAGCCAATCGGATTCTTGGTGGAGGTTCCCAAGCCCGCTTATTCGCCAATTTAAGGGAAGATAAAGGGTATACGTATGGTGCATATTCATCGATACGGGACAATAAATACAGCCCTATGCGTTTCAGTGCATCTGCTCAAGTACGGAATATGGTCACCGATAGTTCTGCGGTCGAAATCTTGAATGAAATCCAGAAAATTATGGATACCCCGGTAACTGAGGAAGAACTCAATATAGCAAAAGCCAAATATTCAGGAAATTTTGTGATGGCCCTTGAAAAACCCCAGACCATAGCTAATTATGCTTTAAATATTGAAACCGAGGACTTACCCAAAGATTTTTATAAAACCTATTTGGAACGTATTGAAGCGGTGACCTTGGACGATATCCAAAGAGCGGCCCAAAGACATCTTTCGACCAAGAACGCCCGGGTAGTGGTCGCTGGAAAAGGAAGTGAAGTGCTGGAAAATCTGGAAAAAATGACCTTCGCAGGTAAAAAAGTTCCTGTACTGTACTACGACAAGTTTGCCAATAAATCCGAAAAACCAAATTATGATGCCACTTTGCCGGAAGGAGTTACCGCCGAATCCGTTTTGCTGAAATATATTGAAGCGATTGGTGGAAAAGAAAAATTGGAAGGCGTGGAATCCTATGCGATGTTGGCAGAAGCAGAAATGCAGGGCATGAAGCTGGAACTGGAAATGAAAAAGACCACGAAGGACCAATTCATGCAGGATGTTAAAGTAGCTGGGAATTCTATGCAAAATCAAGTTTTGGATGGAGATAAAGGATACATGATCGCAAGAGGTCAAAGAAAAGACTTGTCCGAAGAGGAAATCCAAAAAATAAAAGAAGAATCCGCCGCCTTTCCAGAACTCAACTTCTTGGTGGCGGGCAATATCAGTCTGGAAGGGGTAGAAGCTGTTGGTGACAAAAAAGCCTATAAGCTAAAAATAACTGACACAAAATCTGCATTTTACGATGTAGATACTGGTCTAAAAGTCCAGGAAGTTGATGTTCAAGAAGTACAAGGACAACAAATGAGTCAAATCTTACAACTTTCTGAATATAAAGAGGTATCTGGAATAAAATTCCCCTTTAAGTTATCACAGACCGCTGGACCACAAACTTTTGATTTTATTGTTACCGAAATCAAAGTAAACGAAGGAGTTTCTCCAGCTGATTTTGAGTGATACAATTTTTCAAAATGCTAAAAGGCGCCTATTTGGGCGTCTTTTTTTTGTTCACCAAGTAAACCCCCAAAAGGATAATCGTACCGGCCAGTAGCTGTTGAAATTTAAACACCTCCCCATCCAAAAGTCCCCAAAAAATTCCGACCAACGGAATGAGATAAGTGACTGAAACTGAAAATACCGCAGAGGATATCTGGACCAGTCTATTGAACATGACCTTGGCCACACAGGTCCCCATAATACAAAGTAGTACGATATATCCAAGGGAACTCCAGAAGTTGGGTCCCGAAGTGACCCCAGGAGAGAAAAACCCGGAAAAAGGAAGAATTAAAAGTGCGGGTACAATAATTGCCGAAAAATTACCCACCGCAATGCCCATGGCAGATACATTTTGAAGCTTGCTCTTGATTATGTTCGCGTTGGTCGCATAGCACATGGTCGCCAAAATGACCAAACCTGTGTACCAATAGTTTTGACCTGGGTTAATTTGGCTCCCGAAAAAAATAAGGAACGTTGCCCCGATAAGTCCAATGATTACCCCAAACAATTGATTGCGCGTAAAGTTAATTCCAAAGGCAAAAAAGCCAATAAAGAGCGTAAAAAGGGGCACCAAAGAATTTAAAACAGAGGCTACCGCACTATCGATCTCTGTCTGTGCGAACGCAAACAAAAACATTGGAATTAAACTTCCCACAAAACCGGACAAAGCCACCCAGGGCCATTCTCTTTTGCTTATGGTTCGAATTGATCTGAATCCGATGATAAACAAAAAAAGTGCGGCAAGAATTACTCTTACCGTGCCCAATTGAACAGGACTAAATCCTTTAAGACTCTTTTTTATAAGGATGTAGGACGTACCCCATATCATGGAAAGAAGGAAGAGATAAATCCATTTTCTGTTTTGAACGCCCACCACAAAAATTTAAAGTGCAAAAGTGCACTATAATTCAGAGAATTTGGACCTAGGTAACTTATTTTTGTATCAAATTCATTTGAATTGAAAAAACTGGTCGTGTATAGTTTCGTTCTGCTCTATTTGGTCGCCATGATGAGGCCAATTCTTCCGCTCATGGAGTACATTATATACGAGGATTATATCGCCGAGTTTTTGTGCATCAACAAGAAAAATACATCCTTGGAATGTAATGGAAAGTGTTATTTAATGCAGCGACTCCAAGAACAGAATGACCAAAAAGAACAAGGCATACCCAAGATAGCCATGGAGGAATATCCCATTGGATTTGTTCAATTCTTGATTTTTGCTTCTGAGTTATTTGAATCGTCTCAAACCAAGGGACAATTTAGATACATGGAGCCCTATTCCTATCTTTTCACTGCCAATAGTTTTCACCCACCCTCTAAACTATCCTAGTTTTCTGGACTGAAACCAAACCGAGGAAAAGTCACTTCTTACTATTTCCTTGAATTCTGTTTGGATTTAAATCAAATAATACACTTTAATAAAAAATAATGATGAAACGCTTTAGCGCCATCATCGCAATGATGGCCTTATCTGCATTGTATGCACAAGAAACCGGGAAAGATACCCAAAAATGGTCTGCAGGCCGGCCGGATGGTCATGCGCCTATCCCTGTCATGGGAGACCATATGCACAGCAAAGGAGAATGGATGTTCTCCTATCGCTATATGTTTATGAATATGGAGGACCTAAAACAAGGAAGTGATGATGCCTCTTTTGATGATGCTTTGGCACAAACCATGGTCACACCAACTGAAATGCCCATGACCATGCAGATGCTGGGCGCAATGTATGCCCCCAGTGATAACTTGACCCTAATGGTAATGTTCAACTATCTTTCCATGGAAATGGATCATATTACCCGAATGGGCGGTACGTTCTTGACCGAGGCCAGTGGCTTCGGAGATATTCAAATTTCAGGTTTGTTCCGGCTTTTTAATAGAAAAAGACAGACCGTGCATGGACAAGTCGGGATTTCAATCCCTGCTGGTAGCGTTACGGAAAGTGATGTTACGCCTGCCTCTTCTCCCAATGAAGTGGAATTACCTTATCCCATGCAAATTGGAAGTGGCACAGTGGATGCCAACTTGGCCCTTACCTATTTAGGGCAGAGCAACCGTATTTCATGGGGCGGCCAAATTCGGACAATTTTGCGTTTTGGCGAAAACGAGCGGGATTTTCGATATGGAAACCGACAAAGTCTGAATGGATGGTTTGCTCTAAAGGCAACGGAATGGTTGAGCTTTTCAACCCGATTGGAAGCCTTGGTAGTGGGTGAAATTGATGGTGAAGACCCTAATTTAAACCCTTTGATGGTCATTACCGCTGATGCGGCCAATTCGGGTGGCAATTTCCTGAATGGAGGCCTTGGGTTTAATGTCTATGTCCCAAAAGGAGCATTAAAGAACCTCCGTTTCGGATTTGAATTTGCATCCCCTTTATACCAAGATGTAAATGGAATTCAATTAAAAACCAGGGAAACCCTCACTTTGGGGACACAATACTCTTTTTGATATTGAATCCTGTGGGGCATCCGTGATGCCCCACAGGATTATATCTTACTTTTGAAAAAAATAGAATGAAAACACAACTCTTACTTTTTATATCCCTTCTTTTTGTTTCCTATAGCTGCAAACAAAAGGGGAAATCTGAGCAAGGCCCGACCCAGATGGAACAAGTAATGGCCATTCATGATGAAATAATGCCGAAAATGGGAAAGCTGGGAAAACTCGTGGGCGAACTAAAATCCAAGGTGGACACCACGGCAACCGGTCTACAATACGAATCGGCCATGAAAGATTTACAAGATGCCAATTCTGCCATGATGGATTGGATGATGAATTTTGGCAGTCGATTTGATTCCGAAGAGGTGTTGCACGGAAAGGAACTGACCGAACAAAAACAAATTTGGTTGGATGAGGAGGAGGTTAAAGTAAAGACACTCCAAGAACAGGTAAATTCAAGTATTGCTAGGGCGGAAACCCTTTTGGCCCAATAGTCGAGAGGTCCTTATTTTTTCCATTTTAAGCTTTCCATGATCCTCCGGATGTCCCTTTGCAGATAAACTGCGGCGGGAAGGATAGAATCGTAATTGGGTTTGGCATAAAAATAGACCGAGCCTGTTACAAAATGATCTGTGCTGTCCGTAACGTAAAATTGGGATTGGGAAGCAGCATTACCACTTACCTCATAAAACATCCCGTAAACGGAATCTTGGGTGTTGACAAAAGGTTGTTCCAAGATATTATCGGCCTTGACAACATGCTCGTACGAGAGTTTTTGGGCATCGATAAGTAAGGTATCCAAATTATTGTTTACAGGCTTGTAGGTAAGGTAAATAGAGCCTTTCATTGTGGGATAATCCAATATTAAAGAGCAATCCCGGTTCAGCTTTACATTTGATTCACCGTTCATCTCGAAAATAAAGGAGCAATCCGTGGATAGTTTTTCGTAACTAGCCGTTGGATAGTCCAACCGTAACATGGCCTTGGGTTTTGGCAGTATGTCGTCCCTACAACCTACTATCAAACTGACTAAACCGATAATTACTGGGAATTTAAGCTTCATGGGGCAATGTGAACTTAATTTGTTTTAACCGTTTTTTATCCAGACTTTCAACAATAAACTGATAGTTATTGAACACTACCTTTTCCCCTCTTTTCGGAAAACTTCCTGAAATTTCCAGCACAAATCCCGCGATGGTCTCCGATTCTCCTTTCTGGTTCTCAAACTCCTCTTCATCTTCAATCTTAACAACCCTGTAAAAATCCTTTAGGGTCGTCTTTCCATCGAAAACATAGTTGTAATCATCCAATTTAGAAAAAATAAGATCTTCGTCGTCAAACTCGTCACTGATATCCCCTACAATTTCTTCGATAATATCTTCTAAAGTAACGATTCCCGAAGTACCCCCATATTCATCTACAACAATGGCCAAATGGTTCTTTTTGTCCTGAAATTCCAGCAGCAGATCGTCCAATTTTTTATTTTCCGGAACAAAATAAGGGGTACGTATCAAGGTCATCCAATTAAAACTTTTTCTATCTAAATAGGGAAGTAAATCCTTAACGTACAAAACCCCGGACACATTATCCACGTTTTCGGAAAAAACGGGAATACGGGAGTAGCCGTTCTTTTTAATTTCGGCAATGACTTCTGGAAACTTCATTTCCTCGTTCAGCGCAAAAATGTCAATTCGAGGGCGCATTACTTGTTTGGTATCCGTATTGCCAAAAGTAACGATACCTTCTAAAATCTTTTTCTCCTCTTTAGTTGTATCGCCTTCAGACGCCAGTTCCAATGCTTGGGACAGATGGTCTACCCCAAAGTTCGATTTTTGACGCCCCAGTCGTTCCTGAAGAAAAATCGTAGCGGAACTCATTGGGGTGCTGAAAGGGTTCAGCACAATGCGCAATACGTTCAAGGGTCTGGTCATAAAACTTGAAAATCGCCTTTTGTTCCGATTCGCATAAATTTTCGGGAGAATTTCTCCAAACATGAGGATCAAAAATGTAGCAACGATGACCTCCAATAAAAAACGAACTGAAATAATCCCAAAAAGTGTTTTATCCATATCAGAAAACAGGGTATTCCCAATGGAACTGAACAAGAGTACAATACCAATGTTTATGGCATTGTTTGTTATGAGTATCGTGGCCAGTAGCTTTTTCGGATTATCGAGAAGTTTACGCAAAAGTGAAGTCCCCTGACCGTGTTCCTCTTCCATCTCGTCCAAATCGGTCTGGGAAAGACCGAACAAAGCAACTTCGGCACCAGATATTAGCGCTGAACCACTTAATAAAAGAAGAAGCACAATGATTTTAAGGGAGAAAAATCCGCTGACAGTGAGAACTGGAATGGACAAACAATACGGGTCGGGGTCCAAATTGATCGAATTAAAAATCTTATTTTAAAAAGGTAGGTCATCATCTTCACCGCCTTCTGTTACCGATGGTGAATTAGGTTCTACGCTTTCAGTGGCAGTATTGGTAACGGGAGGTTGAATTGGTGCCATACCATCTTTCTTGGTTGAAAGAAAGGTAAAATCTTGTACGTGTACCTCTGTAGTGTACCGCATATTTCCGTCCTCACCTTGCCACTGTCTGTTTTTTAACCTACCCTCTAAATAGACCTTATCGCCTTTACTAAGATACTTTTCACAGATTTCAGCGGCTTTGTTCCGAATCACAATGTTATGCCAATCCGTATTGGTCACTTTTTCACCTGTCTGTCGGTTAGTGTAGCTCTCATTGGTGGCCAAAGGGAAGCGCGCTATGCAATTTCCTCCCTCAAAATAGTGGATTTTGACCTCATCCCCCAAATGGCCTATCAACATGACTTTGTTTAAAGTTCCGCTCATAATTTTTGAATACGCAAAGGTACTAAATTTTAAAAGCACACATAAAATCCGCAATTAAAACAGGAACGGGAAACGAACCAATGTCTTCCCAAGGAATACCATTATCTAGCGCCCCGGACACGTTTAGAACCCAAAATTGGGTATGTAAATGTTGGTGTGAAAGCTTGTGAACCAATGGTTTTTCATAAAATGCCGTTAACGTATCAATGGATTTTCCAAAGGCTTTTTGGCCTAGTTTTTCTTCCATTTCTTGAAAAGTCAAAAGACCCTCTGTCTCCATTAATGGAAATTGATATAGGTTTTGCCATATACCTTTTCCTTTACGCTGTTCCATCAGGGTGTTTTTTTTAGCATCTAAAAGCACCAAATAGTTGAAATACCGATGCCTCACCTTGGTTTTACCCAATTTTACAGGCAGCATCTGCACCTTGTTTTCCCGTAAAGCGACACAACCCTCGTTCAAGGGGCACAAAAGGCAATAGGGTTTTTTGGGGGCACATTGGATAGCACCAAACTCCATTATCCCTTGATTGTAGTCCCTCACGTTTTCCTTATCCATGACTTCCCGAGCGAGTTCTTTAAAATACTTGGCACCCTTTGTAGTGTTTATTGGATGTTCCACGCCAAAATAACGGGACAAGACCCGATAGACATTGCCATCTACTACAGGTTCTGGAATATCGAAGCAAATTGAGGCTATGGCACTGGCCGTGTAGTCTCCCACGCCTTTAAGCTGTTTTAATCCGTTGTAAGTGACCGGAAACTCGCTATTGTGGTCTTCAACCACCATTTTGGCAGTAGCGTGTAAATTTCTGGCCCTAGAATAATATCCCAGCCCCTGCCATAATTTTAAAACTTTCTCTTCTGGGGCTTCAGCCAGATTTTGTACGGTCGGAAAGGCATCAATAAATTTAAAATAATACGGCGTACCCTGGACTACTCTGGTCTGTTGTAGAATAATTTCTGAAAGCCAAATTTTATAGGGATCTCGGGTACTTCGCCAAGGAAGTTCCCTTTTGTGTTCCCTGTACCATTCTAAAACCTTTTGGGAAAAGCTCATGCAAAATCAAAGACAATAAAAGTAATGGTTTATATACTTAAAATTAAGGCCATTAAACAAAAGATTAATTTTAATTTTTATATTTGCAAGCCTAAAAAATCAGAAAATAAAAAAACAAAATGACGAAAGCGGATATTGTAACTAGAATCTCGGAAAAACTAGGTATGGAAAAAGGAGATGTGCAAGCAACTGTTGAATCTTTCATGGAGGAGGTAAAATCGTCCTTGGAGAATGGTGATAACGTATATTTAAGAGGTTTTGGAAGCTTTATTATCAAGACAAGAGCTGAGAAAACAGGTAGAAATATTTCCAAAAACACTACCATTAAGATTCCAGCCCACAATATTCCGGCCTTTAAACCTGCCAAGGTTTTTGTTGAAGGTGTAAAAAGCAACGTTCAGGTAAAATAATAAACTAATACTAAAGCAACAGCTGTATGCCGAGTGGTAAAAAGAGAAAAAGACACAAGGTAGCGACCCACAAGCGCAAAAAACGTAGGAGAGCTAACCGACATAAGAAAAAGTAGTTGTTCCAACTACTTTTTCATTTTACAATCACACGTTCTTTGACATAGAGATTCATAAAAAAGAATTTCAATTGGTTTATAAACCGATTCCAAATATTGTTTAATCATTTATTCCATAAAACTTCTTTGGAATAAATTAAAATCGATTCATGTGAATAGAGAATTAATCGTCAGATCTAGTTCTGAAGCAGTCGATTTTGCCTTATTAAAAGATGGAAAACTCATTGAACTTCACAAAGATGAAGATGACAATAATTTTTCTGTTGGGGATATCTTCCTGGCCAAAATAAGAAAACCGGTTACGGGACTTAATGCGGCCTTTGTAAATGTAGGTTACGAAAAAGATGCTTTTCTGCATTATCATGACCTAGGTCCACAACTGTCATCCATGCTGAAGTTCATCAAAAAAGTCAGAACAGGGAAGCTTAAAGAATATACCCTGAAAAATTTTCCATTCGAAAAAGATATTGACAAGAATGGCAGCATCAACGATGTAATCAAAGCCAATCAGTCATTACTGGTACAAATAGTAAAAGAACCTATCTCCACAAAGGGACCAAGAATCAGTTCAGAGCTTTCCTTAGCAGGACGTTACTTGGTCATGGTACCTTTCTCGGACCGTGTTTCCGTATCCCAAAAAATCGGGAGCAAAGAGGAGAAAGATAGATTGATACGTCTGGTAAAGAGTATCAAGCCAAAGGGGTTTGGTGTAATTATTCGTACCGTCGCGGAAGGCAAAAAAGTAGCTGAACTGGACAAAGATCTCCAAGATTTGTTGACCAAATGGTCGACCATGTGCAAAACAATGCCAAAAGCGCCCCACCCGTCCAAGGTTTTAATAGAGCTCAACCGAGCTTCGTCCATATTACGGGATGTGTTCAACGATTCCTTTACGGGAATCCATGTAGATGATGAAACCTTATATCATCAAATCCGGGATTATTTGCACGAGATAGCCCCTCAAAAAGAATCCATCGTGAAACGGTATTCCGGGTCTGCTCCTATCTTTGAAAGATTTGGTATAGAACGTCAAATAAAGACTTCCTTTGGAAAAACGGCGTCCATGAGCAAAGGAGCTTACCTGGTTATTGAGCATACCGAAGCTCTGCACGTTATTGATGTCAATAGCGGTAATCGTTCCAATAAGGCAAAAAATCAAGAAGACACCGCTTTAGAGGTCAATCTTTTGGCAGCATCAGAAATTGCGAGACAACTGCGCCTGCGGGATATGGGCGGAATTATTGTGGTCGATTTCATTGATATGACCAAAGGGGATCACAGAAGAAAGCTTTTTGATCACCTAAGGGAAGAAATGAAGGACGACCGGGCAAAGCATAAAATATTGCCTCCAAGTAAATTTGGACTTGTCCAAATAACCCGCCAAAGAGTTCGACCTGAAATGAACATCAAGACCAGTGAAGAAAATCCCAATGGTTCCGGAAGAGAGGTGGAAGCTCCCATTGTTTTAATTGATAAAATCAATGTGGACCTAGAACGAATAGTGAACAGCAATAAGAAACATAAGGATATTGTGTTGAATATCCACCCATTTATTGCAGCATATTTGACCAAAGGAATGCCTTCAATTCGTTTCAAATGGTGGCTGGACCACAAAAAATGGATAAAAATCCAGCCTAGGGATGCCTATACCTATCTTGAGTATCGCTTCAAGAACGAGGCAGGCAGAACAATCAGATAATACAAAGCGACCTCAGCAATGGGGTCGCTTTTTTGTTTTTGTACATTTAACAAATGAACTATCATAAGCATTATTCTGTCCAGGAAGCTACCCATAAAATGGAACGGTATTGCACCTATCAGGAAAGATGCCATAAGGAAGTGGAAATAAAACTGAAAGAAATGCGTATGATCCCTGATGCCATAGACCATATCATAGGCCACCTTATCCAGCAGAATTACTTGAACGAAGAACGATTTGCCCGAAACTTTGCCCGGGGTAAATTCAACCACAAAAAATGGGGTAAAAACAGAATTGTACGCGAGTTAAAACAACGGAATATTTCCAAATTCAATATTAATATTGCTTTAAAAGAAATTGATGACCAAGACTACGTTACAACACTCGATGTCCTGGCCAAAAAGAGAATATCACAGTTGAACGAATCCAACTTGGCCAAAAAAAGAAAAAAGTTATCCGATTATCTGCTCTATCGGGGGTGGGAAAATCAGTTGGTTTATGAAAAAGTGATGGAACTTACGCGATAAGCTTCACTTTTGGAAGGCCAAAGTATTTGTTCGTCGGATGGCTTCTTCATTCTTCCAATCAATCCATTTCTGACCTTTCCATCTGCGCATCACATTATCAAAATGCCTCATGAAAAAGATATTGTACACTGCCCTGCCAAAGTTTTTGGGTCTTCGGGCAATGGCTCTAAGGCTCATAGAAAATCCAGGGCTGATATATTTCATGTGGTGCCAGTATCCTTCTGGGATATACAGCACATGTCCATGTTCCAAATGGGCAATATGGCCCTTGGCATTTTTAAGCGCTGGCCATTTGTCCAAATCTGGATTGGCAAAATCAATGTCTTCCCTCGTAATCAGGGAGTGGGGTATTTTGTAAAGGAACTTCGTCTCCGATTGCGAGAATAAAATGCACTGCTTTTTACCTTCAAAATGAAAGTGGAAGATATTGGCCAAATCAATATCATAGTGCATAAATGTATGGGAGTTACTACCTCCAAAGAAAAGCATGGGCAATCCCTTCATGAGACGGATACCAAAATCTGGATAGTTAAAATCCTTTTGTAATTCGGGTATTTCCTTGAGCACGTTCCAAAGGAAAATTCGATATTTCGTAGGCTCCTTTTTCAGAAGGTGGATATACTCCTTCATTTTCATTTTTGCGTGCGGCTCATTAAATCCCTCGTCATGTTTTACAGGACGGTCATCATAGAGCGGTACTTCTTTTTCACCTGCAACTTTTTCTATATAGTCCAGACTCCATTTGGAATAGGCGGGCCAATCCTCGATAAAGCTTTCGATAACCACAGGCTTTTGAGGTTTGAAGTACTTGTGGAGAAACTCTTTCTTGGAAAGCGTCTTTTCACGAGGAATCTGTTCAAGTTTAAGCTCCAAATTTTCAATGAGTTTGAAACTACAAAATTACTAAAAGGTTTTTAAATGGGAGGTGCAGTTTTAGACCCGACCCCTTGATGCAAGTTTGGACTTTTCCTTGGCCAGTTCGTTTCTTTCTATTTTATGGCCCGGTCTTGTCCACCTTGGTTTTTCTCCAATAGATACCAATTCAGAATCTTCTGCTTCAACAGTTTTCGGCTGGGGTGCTTTTACGAATGCTTTTTGTGCTTTGAGACCAAGTTTTCTGAACATATCCATGTCTTGGTTCACATCTGGATTTGGGGTTGTCAATAATTTATCTCCGGCAAAAATGGAGTTGGCACCGGCAAAAAAGCACATGGCTTGGCCTTCACGACTCATTTCCGTTCGGCCTGCAGAAAGTCGCACCTGCGTTTGGGGCATTACGATTCGAGTTGTGGCAACCATGCGAATCATTTCCCATATTTCCACAGGTTTTTCCTCTTCCATAGGGGTTCCCTCCACAGCCACCAAGGCATTTATGGGTACCGACTCAGGTTGAGGGCTCAACGTTGAAAGTGCCACCAACATACCTGCCCTGTCCTCAATGGATTCTCCCATTCCTATAATACCTCCACTACAAACGGTCACATTGGTTTTCCGGACATTTTGTATGGTTTCCAAACGGTCTTCATATCCTCGGGTTGATATCACCTCTTTATAATATTCTTCAGAAGTATCCAGATTATGATTGTAGGCATATAAGCCCGCTTCTGCCAGGCGTTTCGCCTGATTTTCGGTCACCATTCCCAGCGTACAGCATACTTCCATGTCCAATTTATTGATGGTACGCACCATTTCCAAAACTTGGTCAAATTCAGGGCCATCCTTAACATTTCGCCATGCCGCGCCCATACAGACCCGTGAACTTCCTGAAGCTTTTGCCCGTAATGCCTGTGCTTTCACCTGTCTAACGGACATTAGTCCATTCCCTTCAATATCGGTATGGTAACGGGCCGCTTGCGGACAATATCCGCAATCCTCAGGACATCCCCCCGTTTTTATGGACAACAGCGTAGACACTTGGACGGTATTGGGATCATGATATTCCCGATGGATGGTTGCTGCTTCATAAAGTAGTTCCATCAATGGTTTGTTGTATATATCAAGTATTTCTTGTTTGGTCCAGTTGTTTTTTATTGCAATCATGCTTCTTGGATATGAAAACAAAAATAGATTTTATTACTTGATATGAAAATAAGGTTTTAAAAGAAAAGGGCAATGATGCCTATCAAAAGCCTCTTCCTTATTAAAGCTAATCAATTTTGTGTTTTATGCCCCGTTTCAGATTCGTCACTTTCTTTGACCCGTGAATCATAAGGATATCCTTACTGTTTAAATAAGTTCCAAATTACGAAGACACCTAGTACCTTTTAAAAAGGTGTCTTTGCTATTTTCAGATTTAAAATACCAGCTGGTTCAAATTTCGCGTCAATTATCTGGAAAGAAGTACGGAAACTGCATTGCCTCCAAAACCGACTGCGTTCACCATAATTTTATTTAAGGAATCTGACGGGGTCTTTTGTGGCGCAAAAGGGAGTGGTATGAATTCTTGGTGCTGTAACATGAGTATCGCCATTTCCACACTGAGCATTCCCGAAGCTCCGAAAGTGTGTCCTACTTTCCATTTATTAGTGGTCAAAAAAGGGATTTTATCGTTAAAAACATGTTTCACGGCCATGTACTCGGATAAATCTCCCTTTTTCGTACCTGGTGCGTGAAGCACCAGGGCATCCACATTTTCGGGAGATTGTCCCTGTAGTGCCATCTTCATGGATTCTTGAAAGCATTCGGCGTTGGCAGAAATTGAAACATTATGCGTCAACGGTTCAGTAGCGTACCCAATACCTTCAATCTTTGCGAGACGATTTTCCTTTTCGCCAAGTTCCAAACATGCCATTGACGCAGCCTCTCCCAAAATCATGGAATTCTGCGTCTTTTCCAGGTCCAAAGCACGACAAGGATAAGGGTTTTCCAATCTTGAATATATTTTTAAAGCTTGGATTTGAGCAATAGTAAACGGAGTCAAGGGAGCTTCACTGCCCCCTACCAAAAAAGTATCGGACATGCCACTTTGAATCCAAGCCATACCGTTAAGTAGTGCGTGGAGCGCCGTGGAACAGGTTATGGAGTGCGAAATGGTGGGGCCTTTCGATTTTAAATCATGGGCTACCCACGATGAAATATTGCCCAAGGTAGTGGTTGGTGAAGCTAAAGTAGCTACCTGGCCTTCTTTTAAAAATTCTTCGTGGAAGTTCTCAAAAAGTGAGGTAGCGCCTCTCGAGGAGCCTATATTGATGCCAAAGTTGACCCCGCTGCCCCAACCTGCTCCAGCAACCGCTTTCCTGGCCGAAAAAATGGCAAAAAGCACAGAATCATCGAGTGCTTTGTATTTCCCATCTGATTTCCTGAGTGTTTCTACCAGCTTTTTTTGGTCTTCGCGCAGTTTGGATACCCAAACTTTTTTTCCAGCGATTTCCTTCAAAGAGAAAAGATGGTTCTTTTTTTGGTAAGCGTCCCAAACTTCATCTGGAGTGCTTCCTAAAGCGGAGAATGAAGATAATGCCGTTATGGAAACAGAGGGTTTTAACATGTAGCGGCATCAAAGAATTTCCAACGCACCTTCAATAGCGTCATATACCTGCTGCAGCTGCTCATCGGTTATGACATAAGGAGGCAACACATAAATTGTATTTCCCAATGGGCGAAGGTTAACGCCTTGCTGCATAAAAAAATGGTACAACTTATCACGAAGGGAACCGTAGCGATTGGCGTCCGTTGCTAAATCTACCGCGAAAATAACGCCCATACTGCGAGCATCTTTGACTTTGGCGTGGGCACCTAAATGGGCGGCGAATGTCTTATGTCGTTGAGCGATGTATTGGCGCCGTTCCAAGATTTCCCCGGAATTCAACAGTTCCAAACCCGCCAGGGCAGCCGCGCATCCCAAGGGATGGGCGCTGTACGTGTGGGCGTGAAAAAACCCTTTGGAGACCTCATCACTCAAAAATGCCTCAAAAACGGTTTGTGTACAGCTTGTTATGCTCAGTGGGAACATTCCGGCTGTCAATGCCTTGCTCAAACAGATGATGTCCGGTAGGTTCTGTAAGTGTTCGGTGGCAAAGTTAGGTCCGGTCTTTCCAAAACCGGTCATGATTTCGTCAGCGATACAGAGCACACCTGCGTTTTGACACTTTTCTATCATCGCATCCAAACCCCGGGGTGAATGAAACTTCATCCCCGCCGCGCCCTGCACCAGTGGTTCAAAAACAAATGCTGAACATGCGTTCCCGTCGATTATCGTATCCAGTTTTTTAAGAACATCTTCCATGTTCTCATCTTTTGGAACAGGAACTCGGACCACTTTCAATAAAAAATCTTCAAAAGGACCGTTATAGCTAGAAATTCCCGAAGCGGACATCGCTCCAAAAGTATCGCCATGAAACCCATCCTCAAATGCAATGAGGGTATCCCTTTTTTCACCTCTGTTATAATGGTATTGAATGGCCATTTTAATACCCGCTTCTTTCGCAGTGGAACCATTGTCATTAAATAAGATCTTGGCCTGGTTGTCCGGCAAAATATCGATGAGTTGTTCTGAAAGTTCTACAGCGGGGGCATGGGTAAATCCACTGAACATCACAAAATCCAATTTTTGCATTTGTTGCGTCATTGCCGCAACTATTTTTTCGTTGCCATGACCGTACATTGCGGTATACCAGGAAGCAATTCCGTCGATATAGCTGTGCCCGTCCTCATCCCAGATAAGTGCGCCCTTTGCCCTCACAATCCCTAAGGGAGGGTTGGCCTTCTTGTGCTGGGTAAGTGGGTGCCATACATAGTTCTGGTCCTTATCCGTTAATTTTTCCGCCAGTGCCGAATTCTTCAAACCTTCATTTTATCTATCTTGCAAAGATGATAATTAATCGCCAAAAACCCAGCTATCAATTTGTTTGATAACGTCCTTCGCGTCCTAACCCCAAATTACCAAAAGCTATCTTGGCAAAATGTACTGCTGGTTCTTGTTTTGGTGACCTTGTTTATTCGGTTTCCCTTTTTTTTCAGGGATTATGTGGACCGGGACGAAAGTACTTTCATTATTATGGGGCAGTCTTGGGTAAACGGTCATTTGCCCTATACCCATCTTTGGGATTTAAAGCCCCCCATCACTTTTTTATTTTTTGCCTCCATCATCACGATTTTTGGGAAAAGCTTTATCGCTATTCGCCTATTTGGCGCTTTACTGGTAGCACTTACGGCCTTTTTCACCTATTTGATAGGGTTGCGGGTCACTTCTCCCAAAATAAGCTTTTGGAGTGCCATGGGCTGCGTTTGTCTTTTAAGTCTGTTTGGAAGTTTACAAGGCGTGATGTCTGAACACATCAGCACGTTTTTCTTTACTTTCGGAGTCTATATTTTGCTTTCAAAAAAGCCGATGTTCTGGCATTTTGGGGCGGGCGTTCTATTTGGATTATCCATTATGTCCAAGTTGAACATGGCCTACCCGCTTCTTGCTCTTGGTATTTATTTAGTTTGGTACTTTGTCAAGGAAAAGACTTTGTACAATGGGCTTACCAGACTCTTTCTTATGGGATTGGGCACTGCGCTGTTGATAGGTCTTACCGCCCTTCCCTATTATCTGGAGGGGAGCTTTGCCATCTGGTGGAAATCTATTTTTGAGGCCCCCATCGCATATTCGAAATCCAAATACCATTCTCCGTTAAAAATACTCCCCTTGGTCATTGCTGTGTTTCTATTTTTCGGTATAACCTATAAGAAGAGCCTTCTACGCTATAATCTTAAGACAATCCAAGTACTGTTGGTTACTTTTTTAGGGGTGGTTCTGTCCTTTATCCAAACGGGCAAGGTAAACGGACACTATCTTATCCAGTTATATCCCTTTATTGTGGTCCCGGTTGGGATTCTGGTGGATAAGCTCCCTAAAATAAAGCCCAAGTTCCAACCTTTGCTCCTTTTCCTGGCACTACTGCCTATGGAAGCTTATTTGGAGTATGGCAATATCATTGCCAATAGATTGGAAAAAGGAACATTTTTTAACGGGGAAGGTGTTGAAGTGCCCCGGTACCTTAAAGCAAATGATTTGGGGAACGCTACTGCGTTTTTTACGGAATATCATATTGGGTATTGGTTGATGGATGCATCGCCTCCCACTGTTGCCGCGACACATCCCAGCAATATTACCCGGGAAGAGTTGTTTCCTTACATGGACAACCCAAGAGAAACCGCAATGCAGGAACTGCGTTATATTTTGGAGGATATCAGACCAAAGCTTCTCATCGCGCGGAAAGGGAAACGGATATTCGATAAAAAACGCGAAGACCTCAATCAGTATATTGATTCGTATTTGGAAGCGCACTACATTTTAATACATACTGTGGACAGTGGACTTATTTATCAGCGTTTAGATTGATAACAAATTGGATTTGAATTCTGAGGCATACCTTTTTACGATCCTTCTGTCTATATTTTTTTCTTCATTTATCCTTCCTATACAAGCAACTTTTGTTTTTTTCAAAATGATATCTTCTGTAGTGGGATGGGCATCCCCGCTAAAGATTATGCCGATAGCTTGATTTTTCCTCTGCAATCTTTCAACGGTGAGCAAGGTGTGGTTTATACTTCCCAAGTAATGTCGTGAAACCACAATTACCTTGTACTCGGGAAGTATCAGGTCATTTATGGTATCAGTTTCATTTAAGGGAACCAATAATCCCCCTGCGCCTTCTATGACCAAATGGTTCTGGGTTTCGGGAGGAACAATTTTCTTTAAATCAATCGATACACCGTCAATTTCCGCAGCAGCGTGCGGGCTCATAGGGGTGTTTAGGGCGTACGTATTGGGATGTATCCTACTTTTCGGGTTAGACACGAGTTGACCAATTTTATGGCTATCGGAACGGTCCAAATCACCTGCCTGAATTGGTTTCCAATAATCCGCCTCCAAAGCCTCCACAACTATGGCTGATGCTAAGGTCTTGCCCACCTCTGTGGATATTCCTGTTATAAACACGATCATGTTGAGGGTCTTGTGATAAAGTTACAGTGCATACATCTGTATTTTTTAGGTTCAAAAAAAGGAAAAAGTTTATAGAAAATGGTACTTCGTGAATAATAGATTTCAGATTTGGTCGCCTTGCAGTTGGGACATATAATCAAATTGCCCGCTTTATCTGTAGCGTAGTTCCGTATTTCATCAAATATCAGTTGGGCCCTTTCACGATCCACGGTATATACCTGTAACTTGACCCCTCCGATGGCCGAACTTATTGAGGGATCGGAGTTTATCGTGGTTTCATCCCTTAAAAAAACCGGTATCCCCTCAGACTCCAATCTTCCCTTAATTATTTGAACGTCGGCTGGAAATTCAAAGGTTCCCAATGTGGAAAATTCTTTTTTCATGGGATGATGAATGCCTTTACGAGTTCTAAAACCTGGGTTATCTCCTTCTTGGTGTTATAGCTGTGCAGGCAAAAACGAAGTCGTTCTTCTCCCTTTTTCACGGTAGGCGATAGTATTGGTTTGACACTAAAACCTTTTTCGTTGAGTTTCCGGGACAATGCCTTTACCTTTTCATTTCCAGGAACCCGTATGCAATGTATCGCCGAATGGCTTGCAATAAAATGGTCCTGAAGCCCAAGCGCTCGTACTTGTTTTCTAAAAAGACTGATGTTCCCATGAAGCTCCTCCTGCAATTGGGCGCCTTTTTTATCCAAGAACTGATAACTGCCCAAGATAGTCGCGACAGCATGTGGGGACATCGCAGTGGTATAAATAAAGCTTCGCGCAAAGTTCACCAGATAATCCCGCAAGGTCTTATTGCCTAAAACTGCTGCTCCATGAGTTCCCAAAGCTTTTCCAAAAGTGATAATTCTTGCAAAAATTGCATCTGCCATTTCCATTTGCTGAACACATCCTTTTCCAAATACGCCTGTGGCATGAGCCTCATCCACGATCAAATGAAATCCATTTTGGGTACAGAAATCCGCAAAACCTTTGAGTTTGGGAGAATCACCATCCATGGAAAAAACAGACTCGGTAACTACATAAACTTCGGGAGCATTATGCTTAGGCTGTGTCCGTAGCACCTTTTTCGTCTTAACTTTCAGGGCATCCAAATCATTATGGGAAAAATTATAACTTTTGGCGTTCCCCATAGAGATGCCATCCCGAATACTGGCGTGTACCAGTTCATCATATAAAACAATATCTCCCCTTTGGGGAACGGATGAAAAAAACCCGACGTTGGCATCATAACCAGAATTGAAAACTAGGGCCGATTCTGATTCATGGTAGCTGGACAAAAACGTTTCCAATGTGTTGTACAAAGCATGATTCCCTGTCAAAAGTCGGGAACCTGTGGAACCATTTTGTTTTACCGGCCCACGTTGAATACATTCTTCGGTCAGGCGCAAAATAGCCGGCACACCTGAAAATCCCAAGTAATCGTTCGATGCAAAATCCACCAGTTCCTGTTTTACCGGCAACTCCCTAAAGGCATCTTCCTGGATTCTGTTCCTCAATTTTTTGTTAAGCTTTTCGGGAAACATTGGCATAAATCAAAGGTAATTTCTTTACCGATACGTCGTTATACAAAGAAAAGAATTCAAGTTGCTTTAATTAAATGGGACCAGAAAAAAGAAATTACTTGCACCCACAAGATTCCAATTTTGGTTAAAATTCTTAAATTAGAAGATAGTTATCAACCTATAATCTATTGATCGTAATGCGATTTTTTTCAGCCTTCATCCTCACCACCTTATTTGTCTTCACTTCTTCGGCACAGCTCAACACCAAATACATAGCCTCCAACTACAAAGATGGTATCGTCAAAATCATATTGTTTGACGCCGAACTGGAAAAGAAAAAGCCCGGGTATGGATATCTTAGTCGCGGCTCGGGATTTTTTGTGACGGAAGACGGGTATATTTTTACCAATAGGCACGTAGTGGAATCTTGTGTAACGGGATATTTGGATTATGATTATTACGATTCCACAGGAAAAAAGAGGGCAGGTTTTGCACCTTACTCGGAAAAACTGATTAACAATAAAAACTTTATCAAGGCGTATCGCTCGGGATATCCCGTACCCCTGGTCCAAGTCTTTACTGGAAATTCCGAGAACGACTACAAGCTTTACAATGCAGAAGTGGTCTCCATCGGCATGGGAGCATTCGACGGAGCTTTGCTTCGAATCGTAAGCGATGAAGCAGGAAGAACCAGCGGATTTAGGTTTACCGCGATTCCTTTAGGGGATTCGGATAAGGTCACTCAAGGAGAACAGTTTTGTGTTTTTGGATACCCGGCGCAAATCAAAGGGGGAGCTGATGTGATGCTCCGAGATTTAAGCACGCTCAGCCTGGGTATTATGAGCGGTTTCGATTTCGTTTTCAATAATGACTACGGCTATATGAAAACTGATGCGGAGATACATCCTGGCAATAGTGGAGGTCCGGTTTTTAATGAAGAGAACAAAGCGATTGGCATAGCAACATCAAAAGGCGTTGCCACGGGCATTGGACTTGTTGGTGGAGTAAATGGTATGTACTACATAGCTGCAAGCGATTCAAAGACTTTGGATAAACTAAAGGCGAAAGGACTGAAAAGTCCAAAAAGGGCATTCAGCATTAATACAGTTACCGGCAAAAAACAGTATATGAAACCATTGGCGGAAATCAACAAAGGTGCTGGTGCATCCTCGGGCTCTAGTTCTACCGTAGACTATTCCAGCGCAAAAATCTACTTTTCCAATGTTTCTCCAAAGGCCAACAACAACATGCTCCCACCAAAATCAAAACAGTATTCTTCCTTTACCATATCCAGAAAAAAGGGTGGAATTGTTTGGGGATTTGTGGATTGTTATCCCGGTAAGCTAAGAACCGAAAGTGTTTCAATCTTAGTGGACAAAAAGAAAAATGGTGTTTTTAAAAAATACAAGGACTTCAAGGTAGCTTCACAGGCCACCGGCGACAATACGTATTTCTCTTTTACCTTTACTGAAAAAGGGACGTATCGATTTATTGCTTATTCCAAAGAACTCAAAAGAATAGCGGCTAATACGGTCACTATTGTCTATGATTAAGAAATGAACAAAAAACCACTTTTTGAGAAAAGCGGTTTTATAAACATTCTGCAAGAAGCCAAGAAAATCAGTCAGCCAGTACGATTACTTTATTGTCTTTCATTTCCACTGTCCCACTGTTTATTGCGAGTAGTGTGGCGCCATCGTTCGTCTTGGTAAACTTGGATTGGAAATCCTCATGAATCTCGACATTCCCTTGTATTTTTACATCTCCTTCACCTAACAAAGAAACTAGAGGTGCATGATCCTGAAGCATCTGGAATTCACCATCGATTCCCGGTAAGGTAACTGAAGTAACCTCTCCTGCGAAGAGTGTCGCTTCCGGTGATACAATTTCTAAATACATATTTTAAGCATCCAATATTGAAAATCAGCTTCGCACTTTTTTGGGTTCAAAGCCATTATTATTGCCAAATACATTACTTATACTTCGGCCAACATTTTCTCACCTGCCTCAATGGCATCCTCAATGGTTCCCTTAAGGTTAAATGCAGATTCAGGAAGATGGTCCAACTCGCCATCCATAATCATGTTGAACCCTTTTATGGTGTCTTTGATATCTACCAAAACTCCAGGAATACCGGTAAATTGCTCTGCAACATGGAACGGTTGTGACAAGAAACGCTGTACGCGTCTCGCTCTTCCCACGGCCAACTTATCCTCTTCGGAAAGTTCTTCCATTCCCAAAATAGCGATGATATCTTGAAGTTCTTTATACCGCTGCAATAACTCTTTAACACGCTGGGCGCAACCATAATGGTCATCACCCAATATTTCCGCTGTCAAAATTCTTGAAGTGGAATCCAAAGGATCCACCGCTGGATAAATTCCCAACTCGGCAATCTTTCGCGAGAGTACCGTAGTAGCATCCAGGTGTGCAAACGTTGTTGCGGGAGCAGGGTCCGTTAAGTCATCTGCAGGAACATATACTGCTTGTACCGAGGTAATGGAACCCTTTTTAGTGGAGGTAATTCGCTCTTGCATCGCGCCCATTTCAGTAGCAAGTGTAGGTTGATACCCAACAGCTGAAGGCATCCTTCCCAACAAAGCAGATACTTCAGAACCTGCTTGGGTAAATCGGAAAATATTATCCACAAAGAAAAGTACGTCTTTACCCTGGCCATCCCCTGCGCCATCACGGAAGTACTCTGCAATGGTCAAACCGGAAAGTGCAACACGGGCCCTTGCCCCGGGAGGCTCGTTCATCTGGCCAAAAACGAATGTTGCCTTGGATTCTTTCATTGCCTTTTTATCTACCTTGGTCAAGTCCCATCCTCCTTCTTCCATCGAGTGCAAGAAGTCATCTCCGTATTTTATGATCCCAGACTCCAACATTTCACGAAGCAAATCATTTCCTTCGCGGGTTCTTTCTCCGACCCCTGCAAAAACAGAGAGTCCGCCGTGACCTTTTGCAATGTTATTGATCAACTCCTGGATTAGAACTGTTTTACCTACACCGGCCCCTCCAAAGAGACCAATTTTACCACCTTTGGCATAAGGTTCGATCAAGTCGATTACCTTAATTCCTGTAAATAGCACTTCTGTGGACGTTGAAAGCTCTTCAAACTTTGGAGCCTCGCGGTGTATTGGAAGACCGTTATCACCAGTACTTGGCAAATCTTCCAAACCGTCGATAGCATCTCCAATTACATTAAAAAGTCGACCGTACACCTCTTCTCCAATGGGCATTTGGATTGCATTGCCCGTAGCGAGCACCTCAACACCCCTACTTAACCCTTCGGTAGAATCCATGGAAATTGTTCTTACCGTATTTTCGCCAATATGGGATTGAACTTCCAAAACCAATTTAGAACCGTCTTCTTTTGCAATCTCCAAAGAATCATAAATTTTTGGGATCTCGATTCCGGATTCAAACTCAACATCAATGACCGGGCCTATAATCTGGGCGACTTTTCCTGTAATTTTCGACATTACGCTGTTAATTTTTAATTGAATAGGATAAAAAATCTCTCGATTTTTTCGGCTGCAAAGATATGCTATTACTTCTTTAAAGAGAAACGAAAACAGCCTTTTTTGTGGCAATAAAAAAGGCGCTGATTCCATCAGCGCCCTATCGTTGGGTTATTCTGTTTTTTTAAGGATTTACGGTCCAAGAAACATAGTAAATCGCACCTATCAGACCAGTACCTACGGCCTGGAAATATTCATCTGCAAGAAGATTGGAGCCCCCTGCTTTAAATACTGATTTTATACTAGGGACCGAGTAGTTTATCTGTGCATCCAGAACCGAATAGGCAGGGACGTCACCCACCGCGAACGTGGCCTCCCACAAGAAGCTATCACTCCATCTATAGTTGAAGTTAAACCCGAAGTTTTTAAACAACTCCGTATTTCCAAAAGAAGCTTTCACGCGGTGTTCGGGTGTGTTGAAACTTGTAAGGAAATCCGGGAATCGTTCTCTATCAAAATCAAAATCGGCATACGTATAGTTCACGCCCAAATCAAAGTTTCCAAGAATCTTGGTGTCAATACCAATTGTACCTCCCCAAGAGTCAACATCTTCTTGAAGGTTTGTATAGGTCTGATAGACCTGAGTGTCCCCATTTTGCAGGGCCAATAGCGAAAGTCCTCCATCACCGGCTGTTCCATAATATGGCACCAACACGTTCAGATTGGTAATAAAATTGCTGTAGCGGTTGTAATATCCACTCAAATCGATGGTGAACTTTCCAATCTGACCACGATAACCTGCTTCAAAGGTTGTGATTTCCTCGGGTTGAACAACAGGTGTGGTAACAGCTTCCGGGGTACCATTCAATACAGAATTCAGAGAAAACGCATTTTCATAGGCCGCCCTGCCCACTATTTGGACCGAGGACTGTCCAATTAAATTCTGACCATCTAAACTAACATCATCGTACGTTCTGACATCCCTATCCAAATTATCAGGAGCAGAACCCACCAAAATAGCCGTACCCGCGTCCAGGCCGATAACCAAATCCTGCGAGGTCGGATTGCTCAACCATTGCTGGGCTGAAATCCTAAGGGAATGGTGTCTGTTTTCGCCTGCCGTATAGCCGAGTGCCACTCTTGGCGAGAAGAAGCCATCAAAGAATTCGTTTTTATCATAACGAACGGAACCCGTAAATTTCAATCGATCGTCCAAAAATTTCTTCTGCAACTGGGCGTAAGCACCAAATTCATTATAGGTAATAGGACCGTCTATATCTGTAAATATGGTTCCTTGCGAATTCAGTTCGTACTCTCGAAAAGAGCCTCCTACCTGGATATCTGCCCAATTGTTGATGAGGTGGGCCAAATTATAATTTCCGTTGATATGACGAAACTTCGTATTATCTATAAATCGTGAGCCTCTGGTCAAATCACCGTCTGCCGTTACTGCATCGAAAGCGGACTGAAACTCGGGAGTCCCAGGAATCAATCTTCCTGTGTCCGCGGCCTGGCGGGCAATGGCATGGGCAGCCGTAGAAGCGTCTTCCCTGGAAAGTCCTCCTTGTTGTATCCCTCCTAAAAATGCTGGAATATATGCTCCCGCATAATCTGTGAACCATTGTGTATCAGATTTCCATCTCCTGTTAATATTGATTCCCGTGAATCTGGTATCATAAGAATTGCCCGCATTTTCAGAAACAATATATCCTCTTAAAAAGAAGTTGTCGTTCCTAAATTCTATTTTATGCTGTTGCAAATTGAAATCCCGAACTGCATAACGGTTGGCCCCTTGATAAATGGTATTACCCCTACCTATTCGACCTTGGTAGATGATCTCAAAATCATCCGCGAACGGTCTGTAGTATACGGAAAAATCGGTTTTGACACTTTCTGCACCGTAGTTTACAAGATCTCTTTCCTCGTATCCCGTTCTGGAAACTCTGGCCGAACCAACGGTCCCTGCGGGCAAACCTGCCGCGGTATCAAAATTTAAAGTTGTAAAAACTTCGTCCCCGTAGATATTCAGACCGTCAAACGCGGGATTGGTCCTATCTGCTCCTGGTCTATTGATATCATCAGTACGAATTGCATGCCAATCTTCCCCAGAAAGAAAAGATAAATTAGCTTTTACCGCCAACTTATCACTAAAAGCATGTGCCGCACGAATTCCCAAATCATAATATTGATTATCCCCTGCTGCTTCTTGTGACGTCAGTCCGGTTTTTGCGTACGCACTGATTCCTTGAAAATCAAAGGGGCTTTTACTGGTCATAAAAAGTATCCCATTAAAGGCACCCGCTCCATATAAAGCGGAAGAAGCACCGGGAAGAATTTCAACACTTTGTACTTCCAATTCTGACATACCTACTAAATTCCCCAAAACGAAGTTTAGCCCAGGTGCCGAATTATCCATACCATCCACTAGCTGAAGGAATCTGGTATTCGCAAATGTGGCGAAACCTCTGGTATTAATGGATTGAAACGTTAAACTGTTGGTGTTTATATCTACACCCTTCAAATTTTGGAGTCCTCCATAAAAAGACTCCGCAGTAGTATTCTGGATGTCTTTGAGTCCAAACCGCTCCACAGATACCGGGGATTCAAAGATACGTTCTGGTGTCCTGGAAGCCGAAATCACAATTTCATCCAAAATAGTGGAAGATTCTGCCAGGGTAACGGACAGGGTTTGATTATATGCCGTCACGTCCGCCACATAGTCCGAAAAACCTACGCTGGTAAATCGCAGCTGAAAGGGAGGTTCTTCAGAAGTGTTAAAGGTAAAAAGCCCATCAAAGTCGGTAGTTGTTCCTTCTGCTTTTCCAACTAGCACCACATTGACGCCCGGAATAGGTTCGTTGTTCTCATCGACTACTTTTCCACTGATTGTCGTTTGGGCAAAGGAAACTGCCCCAAACAGCATCAGGGAAAGGATTATCAGTTTTTTCATTCGTTTTAATTTGAGTTAAATTAGTCTTAAGGATGTGTAAAACTTTGAGCTTGGAATATACATTTTTTTTGGCTCGGTTTCTACAAAATTGAAAAAAATTATTCATGCATAATACTTTTTTGCCAAAAAAAAATGGGTTTCAATGTGTTTTTAACAAAAAAAAGCATCGTTTCCGATGCCTTTTTCATTATTACTGAATTTGCGAAGGTCACTCTACAGTAACCGACTTCGCGAGATTTCTGGGTTGGTCCACGTTGCAACCCCGCATCACTGCAATGTGATAAGACAATAATTGCAAGGGAATGGTGGTCAATAGAGGAGTTAAACTTTCAATGGTTTCGGGAACTTCGATCACATGGTCCGCCATTTCCTTGACCGTTACATCACCCTCAGTGACCACAGCAATAATACGGCCGTTTCTTGATTTGATTTCTTGTATATTGCTCACCTCTTTTTCATAATGTCCCTTTTTTGTGGCAATCACCACTACGGGCATCTGTTCATCG